>ERZ791632.84-NODE-84-length-35485-cov-17.115_pt1 | contig 35485 bp, 39 predicted proteins | sample MGYA00510263_ERZ791632 | MGnify/ENA primary metagenome ERZ791632 (study PRJEB30046, sample SAMN00715181) | human gut metagenome | study: EMG produced TPA metagenomics assembly of the A metagenome-wide association study of gut microbiota in type 2... | reverse complement strand
TAGAGCACAACCTTGCCAAGGTTGGGGTCGCGGGTCCGAGTCCCGTTTTCCGCTCGATCATTTTTGTATTAAATCAAGATAGGTTTAAGTTTAGGGCCCAAGTGGCGGAATTGGTAGACGCGCACGTTTCAGGTGCGTGTGTTTCACAACGTGCAGGTTCGAGTCCTGTCTTGGGCACTGATGTTCAAAATGGCATCTAAATGTTGGAGAGGTGGCGGAATTGGTAGACGCGCTACTTTGAGGGGGTAGTGACAATTGTGTCGTGGGAGTTCGAGTCTCCTCCTCTTCACCTTCTTTTTGCGGAAATAGCTCAGTTGGTAGAGCACAACCTTGCCAAGGTTGGGGTCGCGGGTCCGAGTCCCGTTTTCCGCTCTTTTTTCTTTAATATTTAAAAAGAGAGAAACATACCCACTATGAATTTATATATTAGATATTTCGATAAGGAAACCTTTGTTTCTTCTGTCGACCAAGCGATAGATTTTTTAAGTCAAATTCCAGAAATAGGAATGAATCCTGATTTGGAAGCAGATATCCGTGATTATGCTGCAAGTGATGTATGCTATCCTAAAAGATATAAAGTACGCCCAAGAGTTTATTTTATTATCATTAAGACAGCTGCTGCATGTATGCAGGATTTTAAGGATAAGAAGGCTTTGCGTACTGTGCCTTCTGAGCGTCATGATAATCCTGCAAGTCCAGTAAACCGTTTGACTGAAGAGCGTCCGGGCTGGTATGAAGGTTCGCTGGATTTCAAGCGAGTTGTAATGGTGCCTGCTACAGGTAAATTTGAGTATCGTGACACTCATTTTGTGGCAGACGTTAAAGCTATGTCTGGAATAGATTGCTATGAGAGAATCGTAGAGCATCTCCGTGGTAGGGTAGATTCCAGAAGTCAGTTCCCTTCTGCAAAGGGTAAGAATTTCCAGTTCCGTTATTTGGGAATGTGGAAATAATTTCATTAAAAATGTTTTGATATGAATAAGGTTATGTTAATTGGTAATGTCGGGAAGGATCCTGATGTTCATTATTATGATGCTGATCAGGCTGTAGCGCAGGTTTCTCTTGCGACAACAGAACGTGGATATACATTGGAAAATGGTATGCAGGTGCCTGATCATACAGATTGGCATAACCTTGTCTTTTTTCGTGCCTTGGCTAAATATGTAGAAAAGTATGTGCGTAAGGGTGACAAACTTTATGTCGAGGGTAAGGTGCGTTACCGTACCTATGATGACAAGCAGGGGAAACGTAGATATGTAACTGAGATTTACGTGGATAATATGGAAATGCTTGTATCCAAGTTTGCTGCTTCACGTACGAATGAAGCAAGTAATGCCCAAACTGCTGCCAAAGCTGAGGCTCAGACTTCTCAGGAAGAGAAGGAACAAGATAGTTTACCATTTTAATTAATATATAAAATTGGATATTTCAACTATAACTGAGGCCTTTGATGATGTTGCTTTTTCATCGCCTTCATTGGGGGTTGTTTTTGCTGCCGTCTTAGCGGCAGTATTACTGTTGGTGTCTGCGTTTGCAAGTGGTTCTGAAATCGCTTTTTTCAGTCTTTCACCTACAGATGTTGATGAACTGGAAGATGAGAAAACAGAAACAGACCGTAAGATTCTGATGTTACGTGAGGATTCTGAGCGTACTCTTGCTACCATTCTCATCGCCAATAATTTTGTGAACGTCACCATCATTATGCTTTTAAACTATGTTTTTGCTGGTGTGGTTCATTTTGGAGCAAAAGCGTATTGGCTGCAATTTCTGATTATTACAGTTCTGCTTACGTTTCTTCTTTTACTTTTTGGTGAAATCATGCCAAAAGTGTATAGTCGTAAGGATCCGTTACTTTTCTGCAGGCGTTTTGTAGGAGGCATTTTGATTGCCCGTAAGATTTTCTGGCCTTTGGAAAATGTGCTCCTGAAAAGTGGAATGCTTGCCGAAAAGGTAGTGAAGAAGGAAAATCACATCTTGAGTGTTGATGATTTGGAACAGGCTTTGGAACTAACAGACAAGGATGATATCAAGGACGAACAGAGTATGCTGAAGGGTATTATCCGCTTTGGTGACGAGACTGCCAAGGAGGTAATGACGAGCCGTCAGAATGTAGTAGATCTGGATATTCACAGTACTTATCCTGAGGTTCTGAAATGTATCGTGGAAAATAACTACAGTCGTATTCCTGTTTATCAGGACAATACCGACAACATTCGCGGCATTCTGTATATCAAGGATTTGCTTCCTCATTTAGGAAAGCCGGCCTCTTTCAGATGGCAGAGTCTGATTCGTCCGCCTTATTTTGTGCCGGAGACCAAGAAGATTGATGATTTGCTGAGAGAGTTCCAAGAGAATAAGGTGCATATCGCCATCGTGGTAGATGAATTTGGCGGCACGAGCGGCATCGTAACTCTTGAGGATATTCTGGAGGAAATCGTAGGCGAAATTAATGATGAGTATGATGAGGAGGAAAAGTTCTACTCCAAGTTGAATTATAATACATTTATTTTTGAGGGTAAGACTTTGCTGACAGATTTCTGCAAGATTCTGAATGTTGATGATGAGGAATTTGAGGAAGTGGAAGGCGATGCCGATACTTTGGCCGGATTGCTGCTTGAAATCAAGGGTGATTTTCCAAGTATCCATGAGAAAATCGAATATAAGAATTATTCTTTTGAGGTTTTGGGGGTTGAGGAACGCCGTATCAGTAGGATCAAAGTGGTGGTTCTTCCCGGTAAATAATTTGTTGAGGCTTTTTAAGATTGATTATAATAAGAAAGAGGGTCGAGATTGCTATAATCTTGACTCTCTTTTGTTTTTCTCGATTTTTTTTCGTAATTTTGTCCCCTATAAAATCAATTGGTTATGGCATTAATAAACGTAAGAGAAGTTTATCCTGGAGTACATTTGGGATTGTGGCAAATCGGAGAGTCTGTAAGCGACTTTCTGGAGAGCTATCCTTGGATGAAAGTTTATATTAAAGATTTGGAACTCTATAAAAGTGAAGGGCGAAAGTTGGAGTTTCTTGCAGTCAGGGCTTTACTCAGAGAGATGCTTCTGATAGCTGGATATTCTGAGGAGCAGATAGGCAAAATCGGAGAAATCACACATGATGAGTGCGGCAAACCTTTGCTCAACAAGTTTAATATCAGTATTTCTCATACCCGGGGCTTTGCTTCCGTCATTATTTCTAAAAGCCGTTCTGTAGCTGTGGATATAGAATATTATAATGATAGGGTGGAGCGTATTGCTTCCAAGTTTTTGAGAAGGGATGAAAAGGCTGAAGGTCTGGATGCTTTGCTGGTTCATTGGTGCGCTAAAGAAACTGTCTATAAACTGTTTTCGGCAGAGAATTTGCAATATGGAGAGATGCGGCTGAAACCGTTCGACCCTATGATGGATTGGAATTGCGAAGTGGAAAACCTGAAGTCGCATAAATCGGTAAATGTGGACTTTGAGTTGACGATGGAGTTTGTTCTTACTTATGCAGCTATGTAAACTATGCTTCGGAATATTTTGCTAACTTGTTTCTTGTGTTTCGGGTATCAGGTGCTTTGGTCTGATACTTTACAGGTGGTGCGGGGTGATGTTGAGGAAGGTCAATGGACAGTCGTTCGAGAGTTTCCTCAGAAATCCTTTCCCCGTTTCGTACCAGCAGGAAACTATAGTGGTATTACTCATTTGCATGATGATGTTTATGCGGTGGTAAGCGATAAGTCTGATAGTGTCTTGTTCTTCAAGTTTCGCATCCAGGTGGATGAACTTACGGGAGAACTTCGGCATGTGGAGAATCTGGGATATGATGTGATGGTGGATGGAAGCCGCTATGATGGGAAATCTTGGATAGGCAAGGATAGGGGCTTTGATTATGAGGCGATTGCAAAAGTTTCCGATTCTACCCTGATGGTGGCAAGTGAGGGATTTTTCAGTATCAGGGAGTTTTTTATCAATCCTTCACCCCGGAATGCGGAATGGAATTCCCGACTCAGAAAGATAGAATGCCCATCTACTGCATTTGCTCCTAACTATGCGTTTGAATCTTTGGCTTTCGATTCTGTCCGTCATTACCTTTGGACGATTTCTGAAAGTACGCTCCAGAAGGATGGGGAACCTGCAACGCCACAGAATGGAGGCGCAAATAAACTACGCCTGATGAGGATTGATATTGGAGATCAGAAGGGAATAGATGCTCAACATTTGGAGGGGATAGGTGTTCTGAGGCAGAATAGTGATGATTCAGATTCTGTAAATGTTGGGGGAAAACACTTTATGGAAGCTTATGCCTACCGGATGGATAAGCCTACTACGAACAAGAAGGCTGAAACGTATGTGATGGGTGTTAGCGAATTGTGTGTCTTGCCGGATGGTCAGTTGTTGGTCTTGGAGCGTGAAGCTTTTATTCCAAAGATGAAATTGGGAGCATTTTGTAAGTGCAAGTTGTATTTGATTAATCCGTTGCAGGAGAATCCGTATCCTATTGAGCAACCTTTCTGCGAAGCTACACCTTATATTAATAAGCATTTGCTTTTAGAATGGAAGACCGGTTTGTCGGTTTTTGACCGCTCGTTTGCAAATTATGAAGGAATGTGTCTGGGACCGAAGTTAAAGAATGGTGATCAGGTGGTGATTCTACTTTCTGATTCCCAAGACCAATATGCAGGCGTTCTTAAAGACTGGTTTAAAACGGTTGTGGTAAGAGAAATTAGAAAGACGATAAAATGAGAAATGAGAAATGAGAAATTAGAAATGAAGAATGTGAAATGAGGAATGAGAAAGGAGAAAAATGATGATTATGATGAGAAAAACTGAGCTTTGAGATGAGAAAAACTGGGGGGTGAGATGAAAAAACGGAGTTTGAGATGAGAAAAAAGGGATTGGAGTTTCGAAAAAGGATAGTTTTGGAGTAGATGGCTTTGATAGTAAAAAACACGTAAAAGTGTTAATTTTCGGCTGTCTTCGCGCACGGCAAAAACTTTAACTTTTGTTAGCAGTTTGTAAGTGTCTGATTATTAGGCACTTGTAAAAATGTTACAAAAGTACCCCAAAAAAAGTCCTAAAAAAAAGAACAACCTATCGAAAAAATACTTACCTTTGCATCGTTTTAATAAACGAATGATTGTTTTACAGATTTAAAAAGCAAAGAAAATGAAGAAATTAGTTTTAATGTTCGTAGCTATCGCAGCTATCTCTTTCGCATCTTGTGGTAACAAAACAGCTCAGAACACAGCTTCTGCTGATTCTGATACTGCAATGGTTGATACAGCTGCTGCTGATACAGCTGCTGCTGATACAGCTGCTGCTGATTCTGCTAAGTAATCTAGGATTACTTTACGAACGAAAAATGAGAGAAACAACCGCTGGACTTCGGTCTGGCGGCTTTTTTTGTTTTATAGGCTCTGGTGCTTTTCCTGTCTGGTTGTCTGATTGGTTTGATTCTTTCAGTCCCGATGCTTTATAGAATCAGTTTTTTCATACTGCCTATATTAGAAAAGCGCCTTGGTAATTTGCTAATTTCAGAATAATTGTTTATCTTTGCCGAGCTTTTGCTCAGAAGGCTAAAAAACAAGATTTGTGTTCCTTTCTCCTGATGCTGGAGGGATGGGGACTTTTTTCTTGAAAATCAAGATTTGTCTTCCTTTCTCCTGAAACTGGAGATTTAGGGGCTTTCTCTTGAACGCAGAAAGGAGAACCTTTTCGGTTTTGGCCGATTGAAATTTAATAATGTAAATAGGATAATTATGATAGATACAAGTGCCTTTCAAGGCAAGAAAGCTGCTTATTATACTCTGGGTTGTAAACTCAATTTCTCAGAAACTTCCACTTTCGGAAAGATGCTGGAAGACATGGGGGTTGTTACAGCTCAAAAGGGTGAACAAGCAGATATTTGTTTGATAAATACATGTTCTGTAACAGAAGTGGCTGATCACAAATGTCGTCAGGCCATTCATCGTATGGTACGCCAGAATCCTGGAGCCTTTGTGATTGTTACTGGTTGCTATGCTCAGTTGGAATCAGAGAATGTGAGCAAGATAGAGGGTGTTGACCTGGTGCTTGGTGCCAATGAGAAAGCTCATCTGATACAATATCTGAGTGATGCTTGGGCGCAGAAGTATTCAGAAGCGCTTCATCTGCATCATAGTGTGAAGACCAAGGAAATCAAGACTTTCCAGCCGTCTTGTTCCCATGGCAACCGCACCCGTTATTTCCTGAAGGTACAGGATGGTTGCAATTATTATTGTACCTATTGTACAATACCTTTTGCCCGTGGCAATTCCCGCAATCCAAGTATTGCCTCTCTTGTAGCACAGTCTGAGCAGGCAGCCCGTGAGGGAGGTAAGGAAATCGTTATTACTGGCGTGAATATCGGAGATTTCGGTCAGACAACTCATGAGCGCTTTTTGGATCTGGTGAAGGCTCTTGACGGAGTAGAGGGCATCAAGCGATATAGAATTTCCAGTCTGGAGCCAGACCTCTGTGATGATGATCTCATAGAATATTGTGCCCAGAGCCGGGCTTTCATGCCTCATTTCCACATACCTCTGCAAAGCGGTAGCGACGAGGTGCTCAAGTTGATGCATCGTCGTTATGATAAGGCTCTGTTTGCTCATAAGGTTCAACTGATCAAGGAGAAGATGCCGGATGCTTTCATCGGAGTTGACGTGATGGTAGGCTGTCGTGGTGAAACGCCTGAGTGCTTTGAGGAATGTTATGAGTTTCTGAAGTCCTTGCCTGTTACCCAACTTCATGTTTTCCCTTATTCTGAACGCCCGGGTACGGCTGCGCTTAAGATTCCTTATGTGGTGAGTGACAAGGAGAAGAAGTTGCGCTCCAAGCGACTCCTGGAGTTGAGCGACCAGAAAACGCAAGAGTTTTATGCCCAGTATATTGGTACGGAAGCAGAGGTGCTGTTTGAGAAGGCGCCTCGCGGCAAGGCCATGCATGGTTTTACCAAGAACTATGTGAGAGTAGAACTTTCTCCTGCGCTTGCCAAGGAAGAATATGACAATCAGTTGCTCCGTGTTCGCCTGGGCGATTTCAATCACGACAAAACGGCTTTGAAGGCAGAACTACTCTAAGCGTTGTGATGATGATATCGCTCGAATCATATCGTTCGAATAAAGTCTCGTAAGGTTCGGGTGATGTGTTTATTTTATGGTGATGTATTATGATGTATTATAATGATTTTGGTACTTGGATCCGGAAACAGTTTCCTGATTTCCGGGTTCAGAAGATTTCTATAGATGCAGGATTTTCCTGTCCCAACCGGGATGGGAAAATTTCCAGCGGCGGCTGTACTTATTGTGACAACCGCACGTTCAATCCCAGCTATTGCGACCGCAAGAAGTCTATCTCCGAACAGTTGGAAGAGGGAAAGGCATTCTTTTCCCGTAAGTATCCGGACATGAAGTATCTTGCTTATTTCCAGGCTTATACCAATACTTATGCTAAGGTAGAACAGCTCCGGGAGATGTATGAGGAAGCCCTTCGTGTGGAAGATGTGGTGGGCATTGTGATTGGTACTCGCCCGGACTGTATGAGCGATGAATTGCTGGATTATCTGGAAAAACTCAACAAGCGCACGTTCTTATTGGTGGAGTATGGAATAGAAAGTGCGAATGATGATACTTTGCGTCGCATCAATCGCGGACATGATTTTGCCTGCAGCCGTGATGCGGTAGAGCGTACGCATGCTCGCGGCATCCTGACTGGCGGTCATATTATCATCGGGCTGCCAGGAGAAGATGCGGAGGAGAGTCTCCGTCAGGCTCCTATCATTTCTTCGCTTCCTCTTGATATTCTGAAGATTCATCAGATGCAGATTATCAAGGGAACCCGTTTGGCGCAGGAATATGCTGAACATCCTTTTCATGTCTATTCGGTAGAGGAGTATATTGACGTCATCGTCAGGTTTATTCGTTTGCTGCGCCCGGATCTGGTGCTCGAAAGGTTTGTAAGTCAATCGCCTAAGGAATTGCTCGTGGCTCCGAAATGGGGATTGAAGAATTATGAGTTTACTAATTTGCTGAACAATAGGCTTAAGAGCCGTTAAAGCATTTTTTTATCATTATAAATTCTTAATTATGCCTCAAATCGGGGCATAATTGAATTATTCTTTGTATTTTTGCAGTCAATATGCAAAAGTAGCAATACAAGATGGCAAAAGTAGCAATTGTAATACTAAATTGGAATGGTCAGAAGATGCTGGCCAAGTTTCTTCCGAATGTGATAGAGTATTCCCGACAGGATGCTGAAATCTGGGTGGCGGACAACAGTTCGTCAGATGGTTCCATGCACCTTCTGGAAACTCAATTTCCTCAGGTTAAGACTATCGTACTGGAGCAGAATTTTGGCTTTGCCGAAGGGTATAATCGGGCGTTACGCCAGATAGAGGCTGACTACTATGTGCTTTTGAATAGTGATGTAGAGGTGAGTCATCATTGGCTTACTCCGCTTATAGAGTTTATGGATTCCCATCCTCAGGTGGCAGCCTGTCAGCCGAAATTGTTGGCAGAATATGACAAGGACTGTTTTGAGTATGCCGGCGCCTGTGGAGGTTTTCTGGATAAATATGGTTATCCGTTCTGTCGTGGCAGGATTTTCGGTACGGTAGAACGTGATAATGGCCAGTATGATTACCAGCAGGAGATATTGTGGGCTACGGGTGCGTGCATGATGATCCGTTCTGCGGATTATTGGAAGGCAGGTGGACTTGACGGCCGCTTTTTCGCTCATAATGAGGAGATAGACCTTTGCTGGCGTTTGCGCCTGATGGGGCGGAAAATCTATTGCATCCCTGAGAGTGAAGTATATCATGTGGGTGGAGGAACTTTGCCTAAGAGCAATCCGATGAAGACTTTCCTGAATTTCAGAAATAATCTAACGATGCTTTATAAGAATCTGTCTGATAAGGAGTTATCGCATGTGATGAGAGTGAGATGGTTCCTCGATTATCTGGCTGCTTTTGAGATGTTGCTGCTTCAGCGGAATTGGGGTGATTTCAAGGCTGTGTTCAAAGCTCGCAAGGCATTCAAGGAATGGCGTTCCTCTTTTGATGAGGAGAGAAAGCGTATTCAGGCACAAAGAGTGGAGGAGGAGATTCCGCAGATTTTCCAGACTTCCATATTGTGGCAATATTACGCCAAGGGAGTGAAGAATTTCAAAGATTTGAAAACGACTTGAATGAAGTCTGATGATTCTTCTTGAATGAAGCGTGATAATCCTTCTCGAATGAAATCTGATGGAAGCTTTCGATAAAGCCAGATGGCTTCCTTTGAAAACGAGTAGGCTTAAAAAAATAGAAATAACTTAGAAACTGACTATAAAATGAGACGTATTTATTTATCATTTTTTGCTTTCTTCCTGGCATTAGGAATGGAAGCGCAAACGATGGTGAAGGTGCAGGTGACGAATCCTTCCAAAGTAGAGAGAAACGACGAACCGGTTGTCTTGGATTTGAGCAAGTATGGCGAGGTTTCCAAGGCTGTCGTTACGGTAGATGGCAAGGAAATTCCATCCCAGTTGGATGATCTGAATCGTGACTGCGTAAATGATGAACTTTGTTTTCTGGCCGATCTTGGCAAGAGGGAATCGAAGACTTATCAGATTCAGTTGTTCTCCGAGGGTGAGCAGTCAGCTTATCCTGCCCGTACATTTGCAGAACTGGTTGTGCCAAGCAAGAACAAGAAGTTGGCCAAGAACAAGCAGGATATTTACTTGCGCAGTATTGCCTTCGACAAGAAGACCAAGGATGTCTATCATTTTGTGCATTCTCATGGCGTCTGTTTCGAGAGCGACCTCGTGGCGATGCGTGTTTATTTCGACAATCGGCAGACCATCGACCTTTATGGTAAAATCAATAAGGGACTGGTGGTAGAGGATACTCAGTTTTATCCTTCCGAAGAACAGTTGGCAGCTGGTTCTGGCGACGACTGTCTCTGGGTAGGCAATACCTATGGTTTGGGGGCCCTGCGCGGTTGGGACGGCACGAAATCCCTGTTGCTTACAGATGTGAAATATCAGGAGCAGCGTGTTATTTCCGAAGGTCCTTTGCGTGCCGTGGTAGAAGTGGTGGACAACGGTTGGGTTCCGGCTCCGGGATTAAAGCCAGTAAATGCCACCATCCGCTATACGATTTATGCGGGTCATAGGGATTTTGATGTGGAGGTATTCTTCAATAAGAATGCGGATGATTACGTGTTCTCTACAGGACTTATCAACGTGAAGGGTTCTACAGAAATGTCTGACGGCAAGGGATTGAGAGGCTGTTATGGTAGCGACTGGCCTACGGGCAAGGATGATGGCAAACATAAGTTGGAGACAGTTGGTTTAGGTATTTATGTGCCTCAATCTCATTTCGTAAGCCAGGAGGAGGCCAACAAGGATGTATATACGATGCTGGTGCGCCCTGTAGGAAAGAAGCTGACCTACAAATTGGCTTATACGAGCGCCAATGAAACCTATGGTTTTTCCGGAGAAAAGGAGTGGTATAAGTGGTTGGCGGAATGGAAGAAACTTCAGACTCAGCCATTACAGGTCAAAGTATTTTAAGCAAGACTCAAGTTTGTTTGCTGCAAGAAATTGTTTGCGAGTTTTTCAAAAACGAAATAATAGAAGAGAGACTTTCTGCTGTGGTATTCCTGGCGGGAAGTCTTTTCTTTTTTTTTCTTTTTCCTTCTCCCATCTCCATTTCTCCTTTCTCATTTGTCATTTGTCATTTGTCAATTTCTCCCGTCTTTCTCATTTTGTTGCTCAAATCTCTGCAAATGTGAATATTTATAGAATAAATTCATCTTTTTTGCACATAATTTGTGCTTTTTTAGCTTAAAAACTTGGAATTTAAAATATTTTTTAGTATTTTTGCACTCGTATTAATACAAAATTATAATTACGTGAAGAATTTATATCATATTATCATAATTGCGGCACTTGTCTTGCTTTCTTCGGCTTGTGAATTTAAATTCAAGCCGAATGAGGAGTTTGTTGCTGAACCTCTTTGCGTACAGCGTTATGATCGTTTGGAAAGCCGCTATCTTACTACCGGAGATTTTTCTGCCCTGCAGCAGATGAATACCGATTATCCTATTGAAACCCGTACTCTGATAGAGAAAATGCTCCAGCTGGGTACGATTACCGATGCCAACATCAGCAATCGCTTTCTGATGTTCTTCCAGGACTCTACGCTCCAGGCTCTCATCGCAGATGCTGAGGCTGAATATGCCAATATGGACGATATCAATAAGGAGTTGAAGAAATCGTTTGGTCGATTGCAGGATTGGCTGCCGGAAATCAAGCAGCCTGTTTTCTATGCGCAGATAGGAGCCTTGGACCAGAGTATCGTGATAGGCGAGTCTTCGGTCGGCATTTCACTCGATAAGTACATGGGGTCTAAATATCCGCTCTACAAGAAATATTATAATGCCCAGCAGCGTAGCACCATGAACCGAAACAACATCGTGCCAGACTGTCTCACTTTCTATCTGCTGAGTATCTATCCGATGGATGATTTTGACAACAGACCGCAGTTGGACCGCGACCTGCACATGGGAAAAATCATGTGGACGGTCAATAGGGCGATGAACAGGGAAGTCTTCAATACCCGATATGTAAAGACTATCAACGATTTCGTAAAGCGAAATCCGAGAATTACGGTCAAGCAATTACTGGAAGATGAAGACTATTCTGCTATCAAGGCTTTGCACAAAGATTAGCAGGAACATTCTGAGTTGGGATGAATTTATCCTTGATGTATAGGGGATGAATTCGTCCTTCATTTGTTTTAAATGAGAAATGACAAATGAGAAATGACAAATGAGAAATTAGAAATGACAAATGAGAAGGGAGAAATTAGAAATGACAAAAGAGAAGTCTGCTAAAGAAAAAGGGTGGCAGATTTCAAACAGGAAAAATAAACAGATAATATTGAAGCTTTTTATATAAAGAAAACTATGAAGAAATTTTCTATTTTTATTGCAACTATCATGATGGTGACGGCAATGGAAGCTGCAGAGAAACTGGATCTGAAGAGCATTACTTCGGGCGAATTCTCTGCCAGTTATGTGACGGGAATCAATCCTATCGAAGGTACTGATTTGTATGCTTCTATCAGTAATGACGGCAAGCAGATTGTCAGCTATTCCTTCAAGTCGGGCAAGCAGGTGGCTGTCCTCTTTGATATTCATGAGGCTCAGGCTCCTTTCGAGTCTATTGATGGATATGTGATGAGCCCTGACGGCAAGCAACTCCTGATAATCACCAAGAGCAAGGCTGTGTACCGCAGATCTTTCAAGGCTGAGTATTTCATCTACAATATCGCCAGCAAGAAGCTCCGCAAACTTTCTGAAGGCGAAAACCAGCAGGTGGCTACATGGTCGCCTGATTCCAAGCACATCGCTTTCGTAAAGGATAATAATCTCTTTGTCTTTGATGGCGAAAAGGAAACGCAGATTACTTCCGATGGCAAGTTTAATGAAATCATCAACGGAATTCCTGACTGGGTTTACGAGGAGGAATTTGCTTTCAATAGGGCGTTTGCATGGAATGCTGACGGTACTTCCATCGGCTGGATCCGCTTCGATGAGTCGCATGTGAAGACTTATTCTCTCCAGCTTTTCGAGGGTGCCAAGCCTGCACATCCTGAGTTCCACAATTATCCGGGCGAGTATTCCTACAAGTATCCGAAGGCGGGTCAGGACAATTCCAAGGTGAGTCTCTGGAGTTATGATCTGAAGGCTGGCAAGACTATCCGCCTTGATGTTCCGGTAGATACAGACGGCTATTATCCTCGCATCAAGACTTCGCCAGACCGCAACAGTCTGATTGTCTATACGATGAACCGCCATCAGGACGATATGCGACTCTATTCGGTCAATCCATTCACGGGTGCCAGCAAGATGCTCATCAAGGAGAGCGTGCCTAAGTTTGTGAAAGAGGAGGTGATGGAGAACAGCATCGTGGGCAAGAAATATATCCTCATGCCAAGCGACCGCGACGGCTATATGCATCTTTATCTCTACGATATGAACGGCAAGCTGATTCGCCAGGTAGAGAAGGGAAAATATGATGTGACCGAGATTTACGGAATGGACGAGAAGGCCGGGGACGTGTACTTCCAGGCTGCGATGATCAATCCGCACGACCGACAGGTATATGTGGCTCACAAGAATGGTAAGGTGGAGCGACTCACCGATGCGGAGGGTTCTAATGCTGCCAATTTCTCAGGCGATTTCAGATATTTCGTCAATACCTGGAGCTCTTACAGCCATCCACAGGTGTTTACCGTGCGCAGCAACAAGGGTAAGGTTATCAAGATGCTGGAGGACAACAAGGAACTTTTGGAGAAGACTCAGAAATACAACTGGGGCAAGCGTGAGACATTCTCGTTTACTACTTCCGAGGGCGTGAAACTCGACGGTTGGATGGTGAAGCCTGTTGACTTTGATGCCAACAAGAAGTATCCTGTCATCCTGTTCCAGTATTCCGGTCCGGGCAACCAGCAGGTTCTGAATGCCTGGAATACGGGCAGTATGGGCCAGGGTGGTGCTTTCGACTATTATCTGGCTCAGGAGGGTTTCATCGTGGTTTGTGTAGATGGTCGCGGAACGGGTGGCCGTGGTGCAGAATTTGAGAAATCTACTTATCTCAGACTGGGCGATCTGGAGTCTAAGGACCAGGTGGAGACGGCTCTCTACATGAGTAGTCTGCCATATGTTGATAAGGATAATATCGGCATCTGGGGCTGGAGTTATGGTGGCTTCAATACGTTGATGAGTATGAGCGAAGGCCGTCCTGTGTTCAAGGCTGGTGTGGCTGTGGCACCTCCTACCTGCTACCGTTTCTATGATACGGTTTATACCGAGCGCTATATGCGTACTCCTCAGGAGAATGAGGATGGTTACAAGGTGAATCCTATCGAGCGTGCAGACCGCTTGCATGGTGCCCTGCTGATTTGCCATGGTGTGGCTGATGATAATGTGCATCCTCAGAATACCTTCGAATATTCAGAGGCGCTGGTTCAGGCAGACAAGGATTTCAAGGAGCTGTTTTATACTAACAGAAACCATGGTATTTATGGTGGCAATACGCGCAATCATCTGTTGAGACAGATTGCAGATTGGTTTAAGAGTCACATGAAATAAAAAGGAAATTTCCCTCGGGAAAATCGGTTTCTCCGGGGGAAATTCTTCGGAAAAAAATTGGTTCCTTTCGAGGGGGAAATTCTTCGGAAAGAAATAGGCTCCTTTCGGGGGAAGAATAGAATATAAAAGAATAAGAATTAAAAAATAAGGAAAGATGAAAGCAAAACCAGGTTTCAATCTCCGTGTGGTTTGTGGTGAGAACATCATCGTGGCAGAGGGAGAGGAGAATATTGATTTCAGCAATATCATTAGTATGAATGAGAGTTCTGCTTATTTATGGCAGAATATCCAGGGCAAGGAGTTTACTCATGAAGACTTGGTCGGTCTGCTGACTCAGGAGTATGAGGTGGATGAGGCTACGGCGTTGAAAGACGTGAAGGCTCTTACCGAATTATGGTTGCAGGCTGGAATTATTGAAGCATAAATCAAGCGCTTCTGCTTCGGTTTAGTTTTGGGATTGTAAATCGAGCGTTTGTGCTTTGATAGAAGTTCAGGTTTTGAAGCATAAAGGCTTAGAATTATAAATAATAAAAAAGCGGGATTATCTTTTGGAAACTGAAGATAACCCCGCTTTTTATTCTAACATATTCTGCGTATCCACATATTTCTATATGTATCTCATATTCAATAATAGATTCTGCATATATCTCATATTCTCCCTATTCTCTATATTCTTCGTATTCTCTATATCCTACATCGGTCCAAGAATCGGAATCCAGATTCTTCTGTAAGCGGCAAGAAGATATCTGCGGATAGGGAAGAGGTGCATCCAGAGAGCCGAATAAATTTTCCACTTTTTGCTGTCTGTTCTGTCCAGCTTCTTTCTGCCCTTGCGGTAAAATCCAATCACGGATGCTTTCACGTCTTCTATTCTGCATTTTTCTATGCCTAAGTTTCCGTCTCCTCGCAGTATTACTTCCTGGTTCTGAATCTTGATGATGCGATGAAGCACGTAATGCCTGTAGTCGATTTCTGCCAGTACCGCATCGCCCACTTTGATGTCTTTAGCCTTGGTCAGCAAGGCCTTGTCTCTATTGTCTTCCAGGAACGGACGCATGGAGTAACCGCGCAGCAGCAGGGTTACGGTATGACCTTCTTCCAGCAGTTTTACGATTTCTGGGAGAAGTTGGGCGTTGGCAAACTGTATTTCTACAGTCTTTATGGAATGATTCTCTTGCATCGTTTTTTTATTATTTTTTTGTCACGCGGATTTTCCTTCACCTTCTTTGATGGCAATCGCCTGATTACAAACTTCGGCAGCCTCCCGGTTGGGCAGGCAATGGAGAGTGTAGATGTTGGAGGTCTCCACCAGTCGGGTAATCGTATTGCAGAGGTCGTTGAAAATATCCTGATCCCATTTCATGCTCGAACAGGAGGGCAGGAGAGAGGCGAAGGCTTCGATAGGCGAAAGGCGCTCCACCCAGTTGGAACTGGCGCGGTCGATGCGTGTGATGGCTCCCAACTTGGCTTTCACGTTGCGATAGCAAGGGGTTTTGCCGCTCCACGGACTGCCGTAGATGTAAGGCTCTCCGTCGATGAATCTTATGATAGGATTGTCGTCGTTCATGAGGTCGCATCCCTTCAGATATCTCAGCCACATGCTTACCTGTGTACTCTTTCCGGTTCCGCTTTTGGCGATGAATGCGTATCCGTATCCGTTCTGTCTTACCAGAGATGCGTGGATGAGGAGAGTCTGCAGTCTGCTGCCGGCAAAGGCGAAGATGAGCATCAGGGCGTTGTTCAGTCCGAAGCAACGCATGTTGTAGTTGCCGTTCAGGGCGCATCGGCAGTCGCTGAAGTCCTTGTTGGTTTGCAGCAGGCAGCAGCTGGCCCCGTTGATGTCCTTGATGATATACTGGTAGCCTCCGTTGTCGAGTCTATCCACGATGGTATCTCCGTTTCCCGTGTCGAAAGCCCTGATTCTCTTGCGCTTATCCTTGGGGTAGGGTTTGAGGGAATCATCTACAAGCAGACTAAAAAAAAGATGACCCTCCAAAGTGTTGACTCTGAAGGGTTCGAATGAGGTCAGGAGTCGCATGCTGTTGAATGGAGACTCTGCAAAACAGATTCTCACGTTCAACTCTGCGATATTAAAATCATGTGATTCTATCATTTGTTCTTGCGTTGCTTTTTCAGGGCTTTCTTAGCCTTCACTTTCTTTACAGGTTCCTCTATTTCCATAGCTTCATCCATAGGAGCTACAGACTGGAACTGGAATTGCTCCCTGGTCAGTTTTTTGATCTGGAAAGGAGGCAGTTCGCTCTTCTGCTTCTGGTTGTTTTTCTTCTTCTGGTTGTGCGCATAGCGTGTGTAGAGCTTGTTCCACGCTTTCTCCAGTTTCTTCGGGTCGGTATTATATTCCACCATGCATGTGCGGTGCTGCTCTCCGATGTTTGCCAGATAGTCGCGCAACTGGTATGAGTAGTTCTCTCGGCTTACCAGGAAATGATGCTTGCTGGTAAACCATACAGAGTCTAACTCCTGAATGTCTGTGATATAGACTGTGGAGTCGTTGAAAGAAGAAGCAAATCCAAAGACGTATGCTTTTCTCATCTCGTTTTTAGCCTGTGCTGCAAGCGAGATGAGGAGTGTAGCTGCAATAGCTGTGAGTCCGATTTTTGATAATTTCATTTCTATTCTTAAGTTATTTGATAGCCTACTGACCTTCTTTCTGGATAGCCTACAGACTATCTTTCTGATAGCCTACTGCCCCAGATAGGTCTTCAGCAGTTTATTCTTCGTGTTGTGTCGGAGTCTGCGTATGGCTTTCTCCTTGATCTGGCGCACTCTCTCACGGGTGAGATTGTATTTTTCGCCTATTTCCTCGAGCGTCATTTCAGGTGACCCGATGCCGAAGAAGGCCCTTACCACCTTTTGCTCTCTATCGTTGAGCAGTTCGATAGCTCTGTCGATTTCTTTGCGTAGCGATTCCTGTACGAGTGCCTTGTCAGCCATCGGCATATCGTTGTCGGCAAGTACGTCCAACAGACTGTTGTCCTCTCCATCTACGAAAGGAGCATCCATGCTCACGTGTCGGTTGTTGGCCTTCATGGCTTCCTCGATTTTGTCTTCAGGTAAGTCTATGCGGTCGGCAATCTCATTTACGCTTGGACGGCGCTCGTGTTCCTGCTCAAACTTGTTGAGCTCACGGTTTATCTTGTTGACGCTTCCCACCTGATTGAGTGGCAGGCGCACGATTCTACTCTGCTCAGCGATGGCTTGCAGAATGCTTTGGCGAATCCACCAAACAGCGTATGAGATGAATTTGAATCCACGTGTTTCATCGAATTTCTCTGCTGCTTTGATGAGTCCAACATTTCCCTCATTAATGAGGTCGGGGAGGCTGAGTCCCTGATTCTGATATTGCTTTGCCACGGAGACAACGAAGCGTAAGTTTGCTCTTGTTAATCTCTCTAAGGCTCGGCGATCACCTTTCTTGATTTTCTGTGCCAATTCCACTTCTTCATCTACCGAGAGTAGTTCTTCATGTCCTATCTCCTGCAGATATTTGTCGAGTGACGCACTTTCACGATTAGTGATTGATTTTGAAATTTTTAGTTGTCTCATGGTAGCCTTATTTTTTAAAGTTCTGCAAAAATACACTTTTTGTTCGAATTGACAAAAAAAATAGCAAAAAAAATAGCAGATATTTAAAAAAATACCTGCTATTTTGTCGTTTTTTATATTTTCAAAACCTTATTCTGACGCCTAATTGGAGAATTTTTCTGACTAAATGCTTGTTGGAGCTTAAGTTAACTAATTCTCCTTTCGGGGCGACTGGCTTAGTCTTTCTGCAGAGGAACTGCGAAGTAAGCCTTCTTGCCTGTAGGCCACATACCCTGGATGTAGAGCACAGGGTCCTTGCTGGTAGAAGCGCTCTTCACGGCTTTCTGCAGGTCGTCGAGAGAAGTGATATTGCTGTCGTTGATCTTCTGGATGATGAATCCGCGAGAGATTCCGGCTTCCTTCAAGGCTCCGCTGTTCACCTTCATCACCTCTACACCATACTTGATGTTGAGCTGCTCCTTCTGTGAAGCGGTAATCTGGCGGAAGTTGCCACCCAGCACATCGAGGTCGGCTGACTTGATGACAGAGGTTGTGCCCTGAGCATTCTTCAGCGTGATGGTCTTGGTGATAGCCTTCTTGTTGCGCAGATAGGTGATGGTCATCTTGTCGCCAGGGCGCTTGCCGTTGAGCAATTCCTGGAGTTCAGCCATCTTGGTCACCTTCTTGCCGTCCACCTTGGTGATTACGTCACCTTCCTTCAGGTCGGCAGCAGCACCATTTCCGTCTTCATCCACCTTGGCGATGTAAACACCCTCGTTGGTTCCGAGGTTTACTTCCTTGCCGTTCTCCTTCTGGTTGTTGATATAGTTGAGCACGTCAGAACCCTGTATGCTGAGCATTACGCGCTGTACGCTTCCATATTTCTTGATGTCATCCACCACCTTGTTCATGATGGATGTAGGGATGGCGAAACCATATCCTGCGTAAGAACCGGTCTGTGAGTAGAGCATGGCGTTGATACCTACGAGTTCGCCCTGGGTGTTGACGAGTGCGCCACCAGAGTTACCTGCGTTGATGGCAGCATCGGTCTGGATGAAGCTCTCTACGCCGTTGGCTCCGAGTGTACGTGCCTTGGCAGAGATGATACCAGCCGTCACGGTATTGTTGAGACCGAATGGGTTGCCTACTGCGATGACCCATTCTCCGACTCTTACCTTGTCGCTGTCTGCGATAGGGAGGGTAGGCAGGTTCTTGCCGTCCACCTTGATGAGTGCGAGGTCGGTAGTCTTGTCGGTACCGATGATGCGGGCTGAGTATTCGCGGTTGTCGTTGAGTGTGACGGTCAGTTCGTCAGCACCTTCCACCACGTGGTTGTTGGTCACGATATATCCGTCGCTACTGATGATGACTCCCGAACCTGTAGCTTCTTTCTTAGGGGTCTGCACTCTCTGCTTGCGTGTGCCGCCGTTGCCAGGGTTTCCGAAGAAGCCGAATGGGTCGAAGAATCCTCCGAATGGATCGTCCTGCACGTCAACCGTTGTCGTCTTGGAGTTCTGTACGTATTTGATGTGAACTACAGCTGGCAGAGCTTTTTCTGCTGCATAAGTGAGATCTACTGGTTGTCCAGCTGGAGCTGAAGTTGTAGCTGGAGCTGCGTTTACTTTCATGAATGCACCGGCTGAGAATGCGAGTGAACCTACGCACAACAGAGCCATCACGTAATTTGTTACCTTTTTCATGTCTATTGCTTTTAATTATTACTTTTCTTTTTTATTACTCTAATTGGTTTGCGGCAGCCTCGTTTTTTTTCAGAAGTCCTTGCGAGGGGATTCTTGATTTCAGAACCTCTGCTTTGGTTTTCTTGTTCCCGGAACTCCTTGTGAGGGGATTCTTGATTTCAGGCAGATTTGACTGTCTTGGAAAAACGGTTGCTTCGTCTAACCGGTTGCAAATATAGGAGCAAAAAATGAGAAAGCAATCATTCCGTCTTGTTTTTTATCCCGTTTTAACATTTGAATTTAACACTTTAACGGCTCTTAAATTTGAAAAGCCCTAAATTTACAAATCTTATATACTTTGTAAGAAAAAGTTAGTTGTAAATATGCAACTAAAAAAGATAAATAGTTAAATGTATGTTAAGCTAAGGATGCTTCTTTTGTTGATTTTAAGGCAATTTTTTGCTGATTATATGGCACATTTGTGCCGTTGTCAGGCAGGTTAATGCCGTTATTATGGCAAGTACTTGTGCTTTTTTCTACATTCCGGGCATTCTCCCTTGATGACAAAGGAAACGGAGTGGGGATAGAATCCTGCTGGTAATTCGAAGCTTGGGATGTGGATGTCTTCCATGCAGAAGGAGCGTTGGCAAGCCTCGCAGTAGAAGTGGATATGACCGTCATGATGGTCGCATTTTCCTTCTTCCTCGCAGAGTTCGTAGTTGAGAATACCTCGTCCGTCTTCGAAGGCGTGCACCACGTCGTGTTCGAGGAAGAGGGTGAGCACTCTGAAGATGCTGGATTTGTCCATGGTCAGCATCTTGTGTTCCAGACTGCTGAGGCTCTGGGGGTATTGCTCGCTCGCTAAAGTCTTGAGAACGAGGATGCGGTTGGCTGTAGGTTTGATTCCCTTAGCTTCTAACTTGCTGATAATATCTTGCTGCTCCATTTTCTTTTATATTCTAATTTAAAAGTGTACCACTTTAAAGTTGCTTGCAAAGGTATGATTAAATAATGAAATGACCAAATAAAAAGTATAAAATCGGGGAGAATCATCTGTGTAGATCTGTTTTTTAGTCACGCAGATTTCGCAGATGCGACCTGTCCGGTCGTTGCAGATACCCCCTGAGGTTGGAAAAAGTCCCACAGATTTCACAGATTTACACAGATTTTTCTTGGGACGTTTTTTTGTCACGCAGATTTCGCAGATGACGCAGATTTTTTTCATCATCGGATGATACGGAATTTATTCGGAGATTTCCTGCTGTGGCGATTACTCACGGATTTTCGCAGATGCGACCTGTCCGGTCGTTGCAGATACCCCCTGAGATTGGACAAAGAGATTCACCAGAGATTCCATAAAAAATCTGTGCATATCTGTGAAATCTGTGGGACAAAACCCTCCCACGAAGAAAAATCTGCGTCATCAGCGAAATCTGCGTGACCAAAACAACAGGAGCATATATCGGGCGCGAGCCATTGGCCAGCGGCCAAAGTTCTGCGAAAATCCGTGAGTAATCCGATAAGCAAGAATGCCTCCGATCATCCGTGAAATCCGATGAAGAAAAATCATGATGAAAAAAATCTGTGTATATCTGTGAAATCTGTGGGACAAAACCCTTCCCACGAAGAAAAATCTGCGTCATCAGCGAAATCTGCGTGACCAAAACAACAGGAGCATATATCGGGCGCGAGCCATTGGCCAGCGGCCAAAATTCCGCGAAAATCCGTGAGTAATCCGGCAAGCAAGAATGCCTTCCGATTCCTCCGTGAAATCCGATGAAGAAAAATCATGATGAAGAAAATCTGTGTATATCTGTGAAATCTGTGGGACAAAACCTTCCCACGAAGAAAAATCTGCGAGAAGAAAAACTCAGCGGGGAAAAACAAAAAAAAGCGTACAAGCTTTAAAGACTTGCACGCTTCTTCCATATATTACAAACGTAATTACTTTCTTTATCAAATGAATGCCCGCTTGAAGAAGCAACTTCATTTCTGGAGTTAGCTTATAGAAGCAGCATTCTTTTCATTCAGGATACTTGCTTAAAGCAACATCCTTTCCGTAGGTCCTGATGCACCAGAGGTAAACCCCTTAAGCGCAAGAGCAACCACGACCTTTACTCAATGCCTCGCCATACATTTCCATGGCGTTCATGTAGTTCTCAAGGAAAGCTTTGAAAGCCTTCTTGATGTTTTCGAAAATTGTCTTCATACTTGTTATCCTTTAATTAATTAATACTGCAGGCTTCTTTCAGCCTGAATCTTTTTACCACTCATGGAACAGGTAATTACTTACCCATTTCCATTTTGTCGTTTACATTTACAGCTTTAGCAATCATGACTGCTACTACTGCGAGAATCATTACTGTTGTCATCATAATCATTTTCATTTTGCGGAGTCTCCATTTGAGGCTCCAGTTTAACATTATCCTTTTATAATCTCACCTTTTTCGAGTGCAAAGGTAATGCCTATTTTTTGAAAATCTGTCACAATGGCATGACAAAATGATGATACGAGGACTTTTTTTGACTCATGTCAACCAAATCATTTTTCGGCTTGATGTAGGTCAACAGAAAATGAGAAATGAGAAATCCTATAACTCTTTAGCACCTATTCCATGAGAGACTGCAGCAATCCCTGACAGGCATCCTCCAGGAGAGTGATGACCAGTTCAAAGTCGCTATAGTCGCCATAGTATGGATCGGGAACGGTCGTATATTGGCGATGATGGGTCAGAAAATCAGCCATGCAAACCACCTTGTCCTTATCCGCCTGACAGGAAGCCATGGACGTGATGGCACGGTAATTGTCGTTGTCCATCACCACGATGGTGTCGAAGCGGTCGAAGTCTGATTTCTTAAACTGGCGGGCGTGACTGTTGAAATCATAACCGTGCTCCGCGCCACATTTTCTCATACGGCTGTCGGGCAATTGTCCTACGTGCCAGTTGCCGATACCGGCAGAATCGATTTCAAACTCGTCGCTCAGTCCCGCTTTCTCTACGAGACTCTTCATGATGCCTTCACCCGCAGGGGAGCGGCAGATATTGCCGAGGCAAATAAATAATACTGTATGTTTACCTTTCTTTATCATTTTGGAGTTTTAATGTTTCTTTTCCGTCTGCAAAGTTAGTATAATACTTTGATATGAGCAAAGTTTTTTTACCAATTTCTTTGTTTTTTCTGAAAAAGTGCTTATCTTTGCAATCGAAACATGATTTTGTTTCGAAAACATGATTTTTATTCAAATTTTATAGCATGACAATAACGCTTAGCATTTTAATCATTACGGTTGCCATGTTTATTTGGGGCAGAGTGAGGGCCGACATCGTAGCTCTTACCGCTCTGGCAGCACTACTCGTATTTGGAATTCTTACTCCTTCAGAAGCCCTGGCTGGTTTCTCGTCGCCCATCGTCGTCATGATGATAGGCCTTTTCGTGGTGGGTGGAGCCATCATGCAGACGGGACTTGCCAAGCTCACGGGCAATAAACTCATGGCCCTTTCGCGCGGCAACGAAACCATTACCTTCCTGCTGGTGATGCTCGTCACCTCCTTCATCGGAGCCTTCGTGAGCAATACCGGTACCGTGGCGCTCATGATGCCCATCATCGTGAGCTTAGCGGCAGCATCGGGCATGCAGTCCAGCCGTTTCCTCATGCCCCTTGCCTTTGCGGGCAGTCTCGGAGGAATGCTCACCCTCATCGGTACGCCGCCCAACCTGGTCATCGACGAGGTGCTCACGGAAGCCGGATATCAGCCGCTCGCTTTCTTCTCCTTCTTCCCCGTGGGTCTCGTCGTCATCGCCATCGGCATCATCGTGCTCATGCCCCTCAGCAAGATTTTCCTCAGCAAGAAGCAGAACGGAAAGAAGAAGGACAAGGCGAAATCGCTCGACGACCTGGTGGACGAATACCAGCTGCTCGACAATCTGCATCGCTACATCGTGCCCAGCAAGCGCTATGGGGCGGCAGATGAAAATGGCGGGGTGATGGACATCGTGGGCAAGACGCTCAAGGACCTCAGCATACAGAAGAAATACGGGGTGAGCATCATCGAAATCAGAAACGAGAAGAAGTCGAAACTCGGACTTGTGAAGGATGTCAACCAGAACATGGCGAAGAGCAGTAGCACGATTTCCGTACACGATATTCTCTATATTCTGGGCGATGAGGAGAAGATAGAAAAGTTTGCCCACGACTATGGATTGAGAAAAATGAAGGACGTGAAAATCGACTTCTATGACCTCGGACTCACGGAGATAGTCGTGATGCCTACCTCCAATTTCGCAGGCCTGCGCATCGGAGAAGCCAATCTGCGTAAACGCTTCGGTATCAACGTGTTGGGTGTGAAGCGAGGAGAGGAATATATCACGGATAATCTGATAGCTGCCAAACTGCATGTGGGCGATATGCTTCTGGTGCAGGGCGAGTGGACCAATCTGGCTCATCTCACTTCGGATACTTCCAACTGGGTGGTGCTCGACCAGCCTGAGAAGACTGCCGACAAGGTGCTGCTCGACTATAAGGCTCCTGTGGCTGCGGCCATCATGCTGCTCATGGTGGCGATGATGGTGTTTGATTTCATCCCTGTGGCTCCGGTTACGGCGGTCATCATAGCCGGTCTGCTCACGGTCTTTGCAGGCTGTTTCCGTAATGTGGAGGCGGCTTACAAGACCATCAACTGGGAGAGTATCGTGCTGATAGCGGCGATGATGCCGATGTCCACGGCGTTGGAGAAGACGGGAGCCTCGGCGCTGGTTTCGCAGACATTAGTGGCCAGTTTAGGGGCGATGGGACCTACGGCTCTCTTGGCAGGCATCTATTTCACCACCTCTCTGATGACGATGTTTATCAGCAATACCGCCACGGCCGTGCTGATGGCTCCTATCGCCTTAGTGGCAGCCCAGCAGGTGGGTGTGAGTCCTTATTCCTTCCTCTTTGCGGTCACCTTGGGAGCCAGCATGTGCTTCGCCTCTCCATTCTCCACGCCGCCTAATGCGCTGGTGATGAAGGCGGGTGGCTACTCGTTTATGGACTATGTGAAGGTGGGTCTGCCTCTGCAGATTATCATCGGCGTGGTGATGACTTTCGTCCTGCCGCTGCTGTTTCCTTATTAACTGGATATACTTTAGAGTTTTTCAAGGGCAGGATTGTGGTGCCTGACGACTTGGAGGAAATCGAGTTATAAACTTGTCCCCAACCCAAGACAGAATCGTCAAGGATTGGGGACTTTGCTTAGATGAACCCCTCGGAATGAGGGGCAAGGCTAAAGCTCGTTGTCTTCAGAGCCGGTATCGCCCTTGTTGCCGCCTTCAGAGCCGCTGCCGCCCTTGTTTTCGCCATTAGGCTTACTGCCGCTGTTCTCGCCCTCAGAACCATTAGGCTCTTTGTCTGGGTCTTCCACATCGCCCTTGTCGCCAGAGGTCACTTTCTTAACCAGTTTGCCGTTTCGGTCGTAACAGGTAATCTGGATGGCGGTACGCTGGAGCTCGTTCTTGATCTCCACGTTAGGAGTGAAGATAACACGACGGCTGGTAATCAGACTGCTTGCCACTTCTGCCACATTACTTACGCTCTTGGCACGAACGCCAAATCGCATGGTTCCCAAACCGGGGATGGCTACAGAGTGTCCTTCAGTTGCCCATGCCATGATCACGTTGCCGGCTGCATCCCAACAAGCCTGCATCACGCCTCGGCTCACACCACTTCGGAGTGCAGCCTCCTGAATCACCTTGCTCTCAGTCAGTTTACTGTACAAATCAGTACCGAGCACGTAACGGTAATTACCCTTTTGCTCACCCACTTGGATGAGGGTTTCCTTTGCTTTCAAGTTGATAGCCATAATGATAAAACCTCCTGTAAACTTCTCCCTTCCGGAAATCTTTCCGGGGTTCTCCGTTTTTCCAAAAATCTGTTTTTCTTCCTTTCCGCCTGTCAAGACTTTTCTTGCATTACGTTTCCTCGGAAAATCAGGATTCTTGGGGGTTAGAGGGTAGGGAGAAGGACTCGTTTCGAGGTTTGGAGTCTGGATTGAATTTGATTGAAATAATTGATTGATTTCCCTTCGCAGCCTTTACCGGATGGTAATGGTCGGAACGAAATGGGAAGAATCTGCCCGGGTGGAGATGTTGTTCTCCTGATGTTGTCGCTGGTTCTTTCCGATCACGAGCCCCGCAGTACACGAGTTGGAAAGGAATGTGACGACGGCAGAGCACACGGCCACGATGAGATACCTGATGAATGCTTTCATGTTTTGGCTCATAAGCATTTTGCCCCCTTTTAGCTTCGTCTCTCGCAGAAGAATATCAGAAAGGATTTCCTCGCTTTCGGGAGGGTTTCCTTTCGGTTTTATCCTTTTCCGAAGATTTTCCGGTAAGAGATTCGAAGGACTCGTTGCAGGGCTTGGAGTCTGTTTTGACGAATTTTGGTTTGAATTCAGCTTCCCAGTTAGAGAAAAATATTTTCCCAGTTAGGAAAGTGATTTTTCAGCGCTTTCTGAATCACGATGCAAAGATACGGCATTCCTCATACCCAGTCGTGCGATGCCGTGCGATTGCGGAACATTTAGTCTGAAATCCCCTAAAATTTTACCAGTTTCGCTTTTTAGAGCAAAATTTTACCAGTTTCGTCTCGCAGGGTTAAAAACTCTTAATATTTACGGAATATAAAGGTGCTATTACCAACATGCCATTATACGGGGTGTTTTTAGAATGAACTTGATATAAACATCTGGAGTGTATGATGAGGCTTCATACACTCCAGATATTTTTGTTATTCCTCTCAGGTCACCCCAGCGATTCTACGGCTCCCCCAACTGTTCGATAATGGCCCTTACTTGCTTGGGCGTAAACTCCTTGCTGGTAGTTTTGTAACCCGTCTGCAGGAGCTCATCCCAGAGTGGGGTGCAGCGGCGAATCCAAACCATCAGGTGATTGACAGCGGTACGAGGATTGCTCTGGGGAAAATACATCAGAGCCAGTTCCTTCTTGGTGTACGAACGAATGATAAAATCTTCCATATTACTAAATTTTTATAAGACATTTTTTTATAAACGATTGATTTCTTTAGCGGGATTGAATCCCTTCAGATAAGCCTCTCCGAAATCCTTGCATCCTAAGGGTAACTGGTGATGGATGAGCGAGGGCAGAATCTCCTTGAGTTGCAGGAAGAGTCTTTCTCCCGGCGCATCCCTGTCGGGAAACATGTGCCATTCCACTCCGAACGTTTCGCTGATATAGGCGAGCACATCCCTGTCCTCAGGTTTGAGAAGCGTGGCTGATGGAATAGCAATCGCCTTATGCCCGGCAGAAAGCATCGCCCAGCAGTCGCTGCATCCCTCCGTGATGAAAAGCCTTTCTCCCGGTGTCAGCAAATTCAGCACCTGCAGATTGTAGATTCCGCATTGGCTGCCGTAGGGAAATCGGAATCGTGGTGCCTCCTCGGAATCTGTGCCATCCTCAGAATCCTTAGAATCTGTGTCATCTGTGAAATCTGTGGGACAAGAACTTTTCCCCGTCTTTTCAGAATCCATAGAATCTGTGGGACGAGATTTTCGATGAAAATCCAGATTGCGGTTTTGAATCCCCACTAATCGTCCCTCCTTGTCGAAGTAAGGAATCTGCAACCAGTTCACCCCCTTGCGGTCGGTCCACGAACTCAGTCTGCACCATCTCGCCACTCTCCCGTCAATCTTCCTCTCATCAAAAAGAAATCTGCAGGCAGCCTCGTTCAGCCACGGATGTTCGAAGAATCTCGCATATCGTGCCGCATCAAAAGAGTGGGGTGCAGCAGGAGAAGAAGCTGAAGATGCTGAGGCTACGGGAGATGCAGGAGAAGCAGGAGAATCAGGAGAATCAGCCGAAGCAGACCTGCAATCCCTCCGCCAACTCCTTCCCCTGTCTTTTTCCAGGAGAATGCCATTCCTTTCAGCGAGCCAGAAGCACGCCTTGGGGAAATCCACGTGTAGCGATTTCATGACCAGTCCGATGGAGTCGAGGCTCTCGTCCATGCAGACAAAGCAGCGGCACAGGTTCTTCCTCGTATTGAACGACAGACTCGCATGATGATCGCTATGAAAAGGGCATAGGCTTTTATGTCTCGCCACTTGCAATCCCAGTTGGCTGGCAACCTCCTCTATCGGGAGGTTGCGCAGCTTTTCAATTTCATATTTTTCCATTTTCCAAAATTTCATTTTTCATTTCTCTTTTCTCATTTTTCATTTCTCATTCCCCCTCAGGTATTCCTGTGTCTTAGAGTAAAGTCCCGTCTGGTTAGAGAAGGTGATGAATTTGCGGAACACCCACTTTCTGAGTTGTCCTTTCGTGCCGTCTTTCGATTTACCTAATGAGAGACGGAGCGCCTCCAGTTGTGCCTCGTTGAAAGAATCAGGCAAATCCTCGAGCAGATTCTTCGGACCTCTGCGTTGTGCCTCGCTCACAGAATCGGCTTCCTGGCTCAGCATATCAGCAAATATCTGCATCTTGCTCCACAGGTCGTGATAAACCATCCATTCCACCAGCTCGCCCATTGACTTCGTCCACGTCTGGTTGTTCAAAACCCAGAGCAGACAGCCAGCCTTCCATGCCGACACGATAGAGCGCTTCGAGATGTCCCAGAGCACATCATCATCCGTCAGGTCGGCCAGCGAAGCCATGTCAGCAGCCAGATGGTCGGCCAGTTTGTTCAGCGGCTTGATGATGAATCGCCCCTTGCAGATGCTGAGTTTCACCAGATACCCGTCCAGCTTCTGATAGAAAGTATCGTCGTATTTACCCTGTCTCGGAATCTTTCCCTCGCGTCCCTGTCGAGCCTTGTAGGAGAAAACCATTCGGCCGAAAGTACCGTTGAAAAGCTCGTTCTTATAGAACTTGCGGGCGGCATACGGGGTGGATGAAATCGTAAGATTGGCACGGAGCACGGGATTGCCGGTCACTCCCTCGGCTGTGGCTCGCAAGGCACCAGAACGCTGGCGGTCGTAGATATTGCGCAGCATCTGCGAAATCTGCTTATGTCCGCCACACATCCTGTCGGCCATCTCCACCTCGGGCAGATTGAGGTATTGTGTGCGTCCGCCAAGTTTCTCGCAAGTCATGGCATTCTGGATAAAGGCAGCATTGGTTACATCGGCTGGTGGAAACCAGAAACTCACGTCGGGGCGAGCCGGTTTCTCCTTGTTGGCCGATTTGGTTTTCATCTGCTTCTGCCATTCCACGAGCTTCTCCAGTTCTGTACTGTCGTGCTCTCGCAAGTTGTGACAGATAGCTTCCACAATGTTGGACAATTGCCCCTTATTACATCCCGAATCGGCCACGAGATTGCCCATCATGCCACATAACTCCTTCCAACTGAGGTCGGGATACTGGAATTCGGTCTCACTGACCTGTGCTCCGAGAATAGGGAAAAACATCGGAACGAGGGGTTCGTGCATGTCTTTTGATATCTGAGAGAGCAAAAGTTGCACACATTCGGTGCCTTTTCCCAGTTTTGGCATCGCCGGAGCGGTGCTTTTTGTAATGTCGTACTTCAAATTTGTCGTTTTCATTTTAACTTAAATTATTGATAATGAGCCTTTTAGAGGAAATAGGGTAGGGCAGGAGCGTTCCAGTTCCAGTTGTTCCAATTAATTTTTTGAGGGTTCCAATTCCACTTCATCTATATATAACTATCTGATTATTAAGTATTTATAGAATCTATAAAAAGGAATATTGTCCTAAAAATGCTTTTTGGAACAACTGGAACAACTGGAACAACTGGAACAACTGGAACGGCAGAACCGTCTGAAAATAATGAAACGTCAGCCATCCCACCCAGTTCCCTTTTCTCTATAAAGCCCAAAACTCCGTTTTATTTCTTTGCCATTTCGCCCACTACCATGCGAAGTTCGTTGGCAGCTTCCCAGCAGAAATCCTGGAAGGTAAACTTCTTTGTGTATCGTGGACGGTTGAAAGTAGGGTAGAGAGTTCCGTCCGGTTTGCGGTTGATGTTGATAAACGTCCCTTCATACACGTGCGGATTTCTCTGTATCACCTTCACTTTCTTCTTGTTGGAGTCGTCTTGGATGAAAGAGAAGTGGTCTTCGCCATCGCGTGTGATGGTACCGTCCATGTATTCTCCGACAGCCAAGCGTCCCGGCTTGCGTGTCATCAACTTGAGGTCAATTCCCAATTCCGTGTTAGGGAACAATTCCCTTCCTAATTTGTTAGAACTTTCGTTCATATTGTCATTTAATACTGCATTCATTTTTATTAGCGTATTAAATAAGCCTCTCTGGTACGACGACATTTGAAGAGGTTTCCCTGTCATCTTTTTATAGTACCATCATTCCCCTTCTGGCAATTTGCAACTCGCTTGTCGGGTAGTCATCTTGTTATCAAATGACAATGCAAAGTTAGATAAAAAGGAATTGCGCATGGGAAAAAAAGTAATCTTTCACCATGATGAAGAATGAAAAGGAATGAAAAAGAATGAAAAAGGAAAAAAACAAGGAAAATAAGGGGGATGAACTCAGAAGAAATCGTATTTTTCGATTTTTATATAAGAAAAATCGTTTTTCCGCCCAGATTTTCTATCTTTCCAAGGAAAATGAGTGGAAAAACGAAGAATTTGTGCGGAAAAACGAAGAATTTGTGCGGAAATGTGCGGAATATATTCGGCTGCAACAATAAAAAATGAAAAATTATTGGTTTGTAGCCTTGTTTATTGCTTTATTCCAATTATCTTTCGAGGCCTTATACAATTCATGTTCATTCAGAATTTCCCATAGAGAACTTTTGAAAGATTTATCATAGTCGGAAATCTTATCCTCCTTGATATACTTTGCTGTAATCTTTGCTACAGCAGGATTTGAACTGGCGGCTTTTACCTCTTTTATATAGGCGATGATATGAGCCAGTTGATCTTCGCCTGTATAGAAAAGTGGTTTTAAGTCTTGGATGAGTTTTCTGCTCATACCCTCATATTTAATGGTGTCTTCTATCAGCTGCGACAGCCATTTGTCGGAGTTATCTATATAGTCCAGTATATAGGCTTTGATTTCTTCGTGCTGATGTGTAGGCAGTTTTGAATTTATATCTTTGAGGATCTGAATATAATCAATTTCATGTGTTTTAATATTCCTGGTCAGACGATGGGCCCACTTGTCGTAGTAGTCTTTTTTGTCATAACATTGGAAAAGCAGATAAGCTACCCATGTTATGCTGACACTTGTGGCTATTTGGGCATCGATATTATTTACGCTAGAGTCGTATTCACGCAGGCGACAGAATAGATTGTCGAAAGCATTCTCAAAGTCATAATCTATGGATTGTTCCCTGATATCGTCTATCATGTTTACTACTTCTACGAAAAATTCGATGGTAGAGAACCGCATGGTATTCATGCGGCTCTCATATTGCTTACAACTCTTGTCTATCACCTTTAAGATGATATTCTCCTTGAAGGAATTACTGACGAGGTCTTGTGAGTTTTTGAGGAGGCGTTGTCGCATCTGTTGTTCTCTTTATGTCATTTATACAATTATTGAGCCATTCTTCGAGAGTGGAAACATCTTCAGTTTCACTTATAGAAGAACCTATCTGGAAATTCTCTATAGCTCTCTCTGGTAGGAAGTACATAGGCACTACTTCTTCGTTGAGATAGATGATGCCATTTTTACTCAACTTGACTTTTATCTCACATTCGTTGTTTTTGATAAACTGGTTGATCTGAAACATATTGTCTATGGTATTCTTGATGCTTTGCTCACTTGCGTCTTTGCCATAAACAACTCCAGCAAAGGCTCTTATAGCCTCGTTATCCTCTGCATCCTTTATGAATCCCTTGATGTTTCTATTGTGAGAAAAATCAGGAAAGGAATTTTTTTCTTTATCACGTATTGCGATCAGGCTGATTTGCCTTACATAATCATTGTTTTCGTTGCATTTTCTTTTTACAACATCCCATGCTTTTGCCTTCATAAATATAGGCTGAATGTTGATAATGTAACCAAGGTGTTTGATCATGCGATCGAAGTTCTGTTTCAGTATCTTGGTAATCTTGTCCATATTTCCATAGAATGCGCCCGCTTTTTTCTCAATAGCTACATAATGCATTCCTGGCTGATTAAATAAGATGATGAGACAATGGGGAAAAGATTGTTCTATGGTTTCATTATAGTCATCTACTTCGTTTGTTTTTGTACCCGTTGGCAGGGTTCTTTTCAGGTCTTTGTCATCGTTGATTCTAAACACGATAATATCTTTGTGCACGGCAAAGGTATCATTTCGCAAGCTGACGTCAGCTTTACCTTTTTTCATATACATGGTTAACTTCTCTCCGACATGGAAAAGGTCACCAAAACGCATGCCGACCTCTTCTATAGCAACTCTCTTTTCTGGTATAGAATCAGGATCTTCCTGAAAGCTGTATCTATAAAATATAAATTTTTGTAATTTCATATCTTTAAAAATTAAAAATTACAACAAAAGTACTATAATAATTTTATATAGCCAAAAGTTTTTTTTATTTTTTTTACGAAAACCGAAATATCTAAAAAAAATATGTTTATTGGGGGGAGTTCACCCCCTTATTCCACCCTTCACGATTTCCAATGCCCGTTCCTCGATTTTCCACCAGGGTTGTCTCAGGTTGATGGTCCTTACATGAATGAAATGATTGGTATCTTTATAGCGATAGGAAAAATCGAAATCCTCATCCACGGTAGGATAGACCAAGGTTCCGTTAGTATTGTTTCCCGATAAAACTTGGCATCGAGAATATGCTTTTGTCAATCATAATAACAGTCTGATTTATTATTGTTTAAGAAGGAATTTATAGAATCGGAATGATTTATCGGGACAGAAATCTTGCTTGATCTAAGAAGATCTAAAACCCGTTGGTTTGATCTAAGAAGATCTAACAGATTTGTTTCTTTCCTCGTGATCTCCTATCTTTGCATCATGTTTTATGTATTTATTTATTAATTTTAAAATTTACATTTATGGGAAAAGAATGGATTTCAACATTTAAACTGCTTCATTATTTGTATGATCATCCTAATAAGGAGAAAGAATGCAGACTCTATTTGGGTAGTTGTCTTGCTTCCACTCATTATTGGTTTTTTGACTCTCAAACGCAGAAGTTCATGCACTCTCGTGATTGGAATTTTGAGCCTTTCACCATAAGTGAAGCGCTTAAAACGTTCGGGGATGCTCTGTGGAGGATCGAACAATGAATCATCCTGTAAGCATGGCTCTGCTTCTTGTGGCAGAGCTTCGCAAGCGGGATTTGCTGGAAGATGTCATTCTGGAGAACGGCATTGACTGTCTCCGGGTTTGCGCTCGCTGTGGCAAATTGATGAATGAGGGATGGGCATGTGTAGATTCTCCTTATTGTTCTGATAAGTGTTTACTGGCTGATCATCCAGAACTCGACTTGGATGAACTGGCGGGTAGGACAGAGCAGGAACTGGATGCATCTGAGATTTTCTGGACGACATGGGAAGGGTGATTTCATGGGACAAAATACCTATGAAGTTTAAAATGGGGTCTGAGTATCCCCACTATTATCGCCATGAATCTTGAGTAAATCTGGTAACTTATGTAAATCCTCTATGTGACTAATCAGATGATTGTATTTTTCGGGATCCTCAATTTCCTCGCGCCTTGCCTTGCTCAATTTACAAAATTCTTCCTCCTGTTCAAGCCCAGCAAAACGGCGGCCACACAGATTAGCCGCAATACCTGTTGTCGAACTGCCGCAAAATGGGTCAAGAATCCAGTCGCCTTGGTTGGTTGAAGCAAGAATCATTCTCACAAGCAAGCGCAGAGGCTTCTGGGTAGGATGTTTGCCACAAGTTTTTTCCCAACGACCGATAGCTGGCATTCGCCACACATCAGTCATTTGTTTACCATCGTTCAATTTTTTCATCAAGTCGTAATTAAACTTATGGGCTACTTTCGGCATTTTTCTTGCCCAAATCACAAATTCTGTGGAGTAGGTGAAGAAACGGCATGAGATATTGGCTGGCGGATTTGTCTTCTGCCAAGTGATCACATTCAGAATCTTATACCCCAGTTCTGTAAGACTATTTGCCACGGAAAAAATGTTGTGGTAGGTGCCGCTTATCCATATCGTACCATTGTCCTTTAATTTCTCACGACACAAGCGAAGCCATTCCCTGTTGAATGACATCATGTCTTCCTGCGACTTTCCTTTATCCCATTCGCCCTTATCTACGCACACAACCTTGCCGCTCTGCAACGATATTCCACCATTGGAGAGAAAATAAGGAGGGTCGGCAAATATCATGTCGAACTTGAAATCAAATTTTTTGAGAAGTTTGAAACAATCACCATGAGCAAGAATGAAATCGTTATTGGGTGATTTGTAGTATGCTTCCTTATAATATTGGCGCACAATTTCTACAGCCTCGATTTCTGAGGTTGTAGAGACGGTTGCTGATCGCCGTAAACGTTCTGGTATTTGTATCTGATATTCCATAATTCGGGCACAAAAGTATATCAAAAAACTTAAGAAAGCCCGAAAAGATCAAAGTTTGACTTTTGTGATCAAAAATGATCATTTTAAATGAATTGCAAATATTTGAGTTTTAAGTACTTAGCTAATTTTTGTAAATCATCACATTGTTAATAATTGATCTCGAAAATCAGATAAATCCTTCGCTTGCTCTTGCTGCACGCATCAGCTCGTATTGTTTGCTGATACTCTCATAACTATGAAAAGCAACACGGTCTTTTATATCCTTGAAAGCTGTTCTGCTCATCACTTTGTCAAACTGTTCCTTGCGATTTTGTGGAGCGACAATCAAGAAGCGGCTATGGAAATCCTGCAGGTCACAAAACTTGGTCACGGAATTCTGTATGTCTGTGGAATGTTCCACCTCGAAAAAGCTATCAGGCATTTGGCGTTCGTTGAACCAAATGACATCCACGGTTCTTGCCCGGTCTGTCAGGTTGTTGTATGAAAAATCTGGTATGTGGGTAGTTGAGCAAATGTCTTTTAATGGCTTTTCCAGGAACTTGCGATTTTGGTCTTGCGCAGGGATATAGGTGTCAAAATGTTTCATGTTTCCTATCTCGATAATAAGTCCCTGATAGTAGCCATGTGTAAATTGCTCAACACTTTTTTCTTCTTTTGGCTGGATATCAAATCTGCGCATCACTTCATCACGGCATTCCTCCAAAGCCCAAAGACCTGGTTGTATTTTGAATATCTCGTCAGATTGCTGCACGATTCTTCGGATGGATTCGTTGGGCGTCTTGGTTGCCCACGATTTCGTATCTACAAGATGATACAAGTCGCCAAGAGTAGCATACCCTCCAGTTTTGCGAAGGGTATCTATCACTTGTTGTTCCTGTGTATATTTCTTTAGTACCATAGTTATATTTCTTTAGGCAAATGTCTTCCTATTGCTATTTCAACTTTTTTCTGCCATAATTGAAGCTTTTTTGCCTTTTCTCCCGCAAAGTTAAGATTATTATTTGGAAAATGCAAAGTTTTTCTGTTTTTTCATCGGGATTTTTTTCATCGGAGCTTTTTGTCACGCAGATTTCGCAGATGACGCAGATTCTTATTCGTGGGAGGGTCTTTTCCTACAGATTTCACAGATATACACAGATTTTCTTCATCGGAAGGTTTTTCATCGGAGTTCACAGATGAATCGGAGGGCATTCTTGCTTATCGGATTACTCACGGAATTTCGCAGAACTTTGGCCGCTGGCCAATGGCTCGCGCCCTATATATGCTCCTGTTGTTTTTTGTCACGCAGATTTCGCAGAAGACGCAGATTTTTCTTCGTGGGGGATTATTTTTTCCCACAGATTTCACAGATATACACAGATTCTGGACTTGTTCGGTCTTTGGAAAAAAACACGCAGATTTCGCAGATGACGCAGTTTTTTTGTTTGGATATTTGGGGAATTTTCCTTTCGATTATGGCAAGAATGAATCTGTGTAAATCTGTGGAATCTGTGGGACTTTTGAAGAGACTCACTTTTTCTGCCTTTTTTAATATGCTTCTCCCTGCTCTATTTCTTCCTGCGTGATGCGCTTGCGGTCGATGGCACGCCAGGCGAAGACGATGTAGGCGAGCACGAACGGGATGAGGAGGGAAACTATCGCCATGGTGC
>ERZ791632.83-NODE-83-length-35512-cov-3.67888_pt1 | contig 35512 bp, 30 predicted proteins | sample MGYA00510263_ERZ791632 | MGnify/ENA primary metagenome ERZ791632 (study PRJEB30046, sample SAMN00715181) | human gut metagenome | study: EMG produced TPA metagenomics assembly of the A metagenome-wide association study of gut microbiota in type 2... | reverse complement strand
ATAATGTTCAAGCCACTTTTCTATAAATACTATTTTTCTGATTTTGCTTCTGAAAAGTAAACCTTGCCATACGATATAACTTTATAATAATCGTAACGAGGCGCGCTTTAGCCACTTTTTAGCTTAATTTTGCTTTTCCGGTGCAAAGTTCGTAGTAGCGCCCTTTCAATGCCATAAGTGCGTTATGGTCACCGCGTTCAATAATTTCACCGTGTTCCAAAACCATAATTGCATTTGAATTGCGAACAGTTGAAAGCCTGTGGGCAATAACAAATACGGTTCTGCCAATCATAAGCCTATCCATACCATGCTCAATATGAAGCTCTGTACGGGTATCAATTGAAGATGTGGCTTCATCAAGAATCATTACAGGCGGGTCGGCAACAGCCGCACGGGCAATTGCAAGAAGTTGCCTTTGGCCCTGGCTGAGATTTCCGCCGTCACCGGTGATAACCGTGTTATATCCGTCAGGAAGCCTGCGAATAAACGAATGGGCGGAAGCGAGTTTAGAAGCTTCGATACATTCTTCATCCGTTGCGTCAAGCCTGCCGTAGCGGATATTATCCATAATAGTACCTGTGAACATATGAGTATCCTGCAATACTATTGCAAGGCTCTTTCTCAAATCATCTTTTTTAATACGCTTAATGTCGATTGAATCATAAGTGATTGAGCCATCTTGAATATCATAAAAGCGATTGATAAGATTTGTAATAGTGGTTTTGCCTGCACCGGTTGAACCTACAAATGCGATTTTTTGCCCCGGCTTTGCATAAAGGTTAATATCCTTTAACACCTGCTTTTCGGGAACATAGCTGAAATCAACATCTGTGAAAACAACTTTGCCCTCAACAGGAATTTTCTTATCCCCGTCAACCCAAAACCATTTTTTACCGTCTTGTGTTTTTTCTTCACTTAAAGTTACTGTTCCCTCATCAACTTCCGAATCCATATCCATAATTTCAAACACACGCTCGGCACCTGCAAGGGCAGAAAACACTGTGTTCATTTGGTTTGCAATTTGGTTAATCGGCTGGGTAAATTGCTTTGAATAACTGAGGAAAGTAAAGTATGTGCCTATATCAAGACTGCCGGTTAATGCCAATAAACCGCCGACAAGCGCGATTGTTGCATAGCTTGCATTGTTAACACCGGTTGAGCAAGGTCCCATTATGCCTGAATAAAAGTTAGCGTTTGTAGCAGCTTTTCTGAAGTCTTCATTTGTTTCTTCAAATTCATCAACAGCCTGCTGCTCGTGATTGAAAACTTTAATTACTTTCATTCCCTCAACAGTTTCTTCAATATTACCGTTCATAACACCGAGGTTTTTCTGCTGTTGCCTAAAATATTTTCTTGACTGCTTGCCGATTTTTGAAACAATGACAAGCATAATGATAAGAAAAACAAGAGCAAAAGCAAAAAGAGTCGGGCTTAAAATTATCATCATCGCAACTATGCCGACGAATGTAAATATCGAAGAAACAAGCTGAACCATTGACTGTTCAAGCATCATTTGAATATTATCAACATCATTTGTAAATCGGCTCATAATTTCGCCGTGAGTTTGCGAATCAAAATATTTAAGCGGTAAAGTCTGCATATGGTCAAAAAGGTCTTTACGAATAATATTTGTGGTTTTATATGCAATATTTACCATTATTTTACTTTGTGCAAATGAAAAAATCGACGCACCTACATAAAACAAGGTTAAAACAACAAGATTTTTAACAAGTGTTTTAATACCCTCATTCATAAAAGTACCTGCTTTTATGGATGCTGCAATATCATTAAGAATCGGCTTTAAGCAGTAAGACGCCAAAAGGTTGCACACCGTACTTAATATAAGCATTAAAAATACAAGAATTAAGAAGAGCTTGTTTTTGCCCATATATTTAAGAATTCTTGTAAATGTCTTTTTGGCATTTTTGGGCTTTTTGAAATCATTTCTTCTGCCCGGAGGTCCCATTGGCGGCATTATTCAAGCACTCCTTTCTGCTGTGTATTATAAATTTCCTGATAAATTTCATTGGTTTTCATAAGTTCTTCGTGGTTGCCTATACCCTTAATTTCACCGTCATCTACTACAAGAATTTCATCTGCATCTTTAACAGAAGAAATTCGCTGTGCGATAATAAATACAGTTGTATCCTTAAGGTCGCTGTAAAAGCTTTCACGAATTTTTGCTTCCGTTGCAGTATCAACCGCACTTGTTGAATCATCAAGAATGAGAATTTTAGGTTTTTTAATCATTGCACGGGCAATACAAAGCCTTTGCTTCTGACCGCCCGAAAGATTAAGACCGCCCTGTGAAAGATATGTGTTATATCCGTCAGGCTGTTCGTTAACAAACGCATCTGCCTGCGATGCCTTGCACGCTGCAACAATTTCTTCGTGTGTTGCGTCTTTTTTACCCCAGCGTATATTTTCTTCAATTGTACCGCTGAAAAGTACATTTTTTTGAAGTACGACACCTATCATTTCACGAAGTGCTTTAAGGTCATACTCCCTTACATCAACACCGTCAATAAGCACACTGCCGCCTGTAACATCATAAAGGCGCGGAATAAGGTTTACAAGGCTTGATTTACCGCAGCCTGTACCGCCCACAATACCGATAATTTGGCCTGCTTTTGCTTTAAACGAAACATTTTCAAGAATATTATCGCCCTTTGATTCAGGGTCATATTTAAAGTTTACATTTCTGAATTCAACTTCGCCTTTAGGTTCGGTAGGAACAAAAGGATTTTCAGGGTTAACGATATCAATTTCGGTATCAAGAACTTCAACCACACGCTCACCGCAAGCTTTACCTCTTGCAAGCTGAAGAAGCATCATTGAAATCATTACGAGGTTCATAAGAATTTGAACAACATAAGATGCAAATACTGATATTTGACCTATCTGCATAACACCCTCATTGGCTGAAAGTGCGCCCTTATAATATGTGAACACGATTACAGCGTTAAAAAGGAGCATCATGACAGGCATTACTGTTACAATAAGGCCTGATGCCATAGCACCTTGCTTTGCAAGTTCATCCGAAGAATTATGGAATTTATCCTTTTCATGTTCCTCACGAACAAAGGCTTTAACCACACGCATACCGATAAGGTTTTCCTGTACAACACGGTTAACATTATCAACCTTTTTCTGCATTTTTTGAAACATAGGAAAACCGAATTTCATAATAAGAGCAACAATTACTATGATAATCGGCAGCATAATAAGAAGTGTTGCCGACATTTTAGGGTTAATCCTTACTGCCATAACTGCCGCCACAACCAAAAGTGCCGGTCCTCTTACAAGAATACGAAGTGACATCATAACAACATTTTGAAGCATTGTAATATCATTTGTAAGTCTTGTTGTAAGTGAAGCGGTTGAGAATTTATCAATATTTCTAAATGAAAAATTGCTTATTTTTTTATACACATCATTTCTGAGCCTGTATGCAAAGCGCTGGCTTACTATTGCAGAAGCTTTCATTGTGCCTATACCGCCGCAAAGACCGATACACGCAAGCCCAAGCATACCAAAACCCATTTTTAAAACATAAGCTTTTGCATCTTCAGGTGTAGTTGCAACATTAACCGTTTCATAAATATTATTTGCAAGTGACGGAAGTGCAAGCTCACATACGGATTCAACAATCATACCAAGCGCACTGAGAAATGCAAGAAAGCCAAGCCCTTTAAGATATTTTCCTAATTTTTTTAACATTCACTTTCATCTCCTTTTTCGCGGCAATCGCCGCATTCTTCTAATAAATTATCAATTGCTGTTTGCAAAAAATGTGCAAACTCGAGGGCAGCATCCTTATCCATTCCTTTTGTAATCACAGCCTCAAGCTCATCCATTTTGGCTCTTATGTTTTTCGGTACAGCCTTCGCCTTATTTGTAGGGTAAAGATGCATTATTCTTGCATCTTTTTCATCCGGCTTTTTCAAAATAAAGCCTGCTTTTTCCATTCTTTTAATTGATACGCTCATAGTCGGCAGTGAAACGCCGCACGAACTTGCAAGTTTACTTGAAGTAATACCCTCATTTTCAATCAACGCAAAGATAATATCCTGTTGGCCCGAATAAAGCCCCTCTTGTGCAATAACTTCGTTAAACCTGCAACGAATTAAGCGTGACAAAAAACTAACTCTCGGCCCTACAAGGTTTTCCGGCGGTGCCTGCTTGCGCTTATAATTCATTATTTCACCACTCTTTCTGCCTAAATTTCTATTTCAATTACTATTTTTTAATAATGTTAGTCAACTAATATTAGCCGACTAAACGATATTTTAGCACAATTTAACAAAAAGTCAAGAATAATATTGTAAACGATATGTGAATGTGATAGAATACCAAATCGAACAAGCACAAACTATCGTTATATAAATATGTATAGGTGAAATATGGATTATAATTTATATGATATTAACACAATAAAAAGAATATTATCCAAATACGGATTTACATTTTCAAAGGCACTTGGGCAAAACTTTTTGATTGACCCCGATGTATGTCCCCAAATGGCTGAATCGCTTAATGCGGATGATAAAACAGGCGTACTTGAAATTGGCCCGGGCATAGGTGTGCTTACAAAAGAGCTTGGAAAAGTTGCAAAAAAAGTAGTTTCTATTGAGCTTGATAAAAGGCTTTTACCTGTGCTTGAAGAAACGCTCGGTGATTATGATAATATTGAAATAGTAAACGGCGATGTAATGGAGCTTGATTTAAAAGCTTTGATAGAAGAAAAGTTTGAAGGTTGCAGCAATATAAAAGTATGTGCAAATTTGCCTTATTATATAACTTCACCGATAATAATGATGCTTCTTGAAAGCGAACTTAATATTGACGAAATAGTTGTAATGGTGCAAAAAGAAGCAGGCGAAAGGCTTTGTGCAAAGGTAGGCACAAGGCAGGCAGGTGCAGTCAGCGTTGCAGTTAATTTTTATGCAGACGGAGAAATTCTTTTTGATGTGCCGAGGGAAAGCTTTATGCCAAGCCCAAAGGTTGACAGTGTGGTTATCAGGTTAAAAATAGGCAACGAATGTAAATATGAAATTGAAAATAAAAAGAAATTCTTTTCTGTTGTTAAATGTGCATTTGCACAAAGAAGAAAGACTGCATTAAACAGCATTTCAAACACAATGGGTGTGCCTAAAGCAAAGCTTACTGAAATTTTTGAAGAATTAGGGTTGGATATTAACATCAGGCCCGAAAAGCTGACTATGGAAAATTTGATTGAACTATCGGAAAAAATATGAAAGGATAAAAGCCATATATGAAAGATAACACAAAAGTTTTTGAAGATTACAGTGTACCGAAAGCAGTATGCACAATGGCATTGCCGAGTATGCTGAGTATGCTTATAAATATAGTATATAACCTTGCAGATACATTTTTTGTAGGCCAAACCGGTGACAGTAACCAAGTAGCCGCGGTTTCCGTTTCAATGCCGCTGTTTTTGCTGTTTATCGCTATGGGCAACCTTTTCGGTGTCGGCGGATGTGCATTTGTAAGCCGTTCACTCGGTGAGGGTAAAAAAGACAGGGTTAAAACCATAAGCGCGTTTTGCATTTATTCCGCAATCGGCGTCGGCGTTTTAATCGGCGCAATATTTCTTATATTTAAAAATCAAATTCTTATGCTTGTAGGTGCAAGTGAAAATACGGTTGGTTTAGCGGCAGATTATCTCAAGTGGGTGGCAATCGGTGCTCCGTCAATCGTACTTGCAATCGCTTCATCAAACCTTGTAAGAGGTGAGGGTGCGGCAAAGGAATCAATGATAGGTTCGGTTATCGGCCAAATCACCAATATTATACTTGACCCGATTTTCATTCTTCACACCGGGGATAAACTTTTCGGTATTACAATGCCTTTTGGGCTTGATATGGGTGTAGCAGGCGCAGCAATTGCAACTGTTATCGGCAATATCGTAACAGTGCTTTACTTCCTTATTTATTTCCTTAAAGGTAAAAGTATATTAAGCATTACACCGGCACGCTTTTCTATGAAAAACGGAATAACAAAAGGTGTTGTTTCAGTTGGGCTTCCTGCCGCAATTAACAATCTTTTAATGAGTATAAGCAATATTATTGTAAATGTTGTTCTTATAAAATACGGTGACAACGCTGTTGCTTCAATGGGAATTGCAATGAAAGCAAATATGCTTGTAGTAATGCTTCAAATAGGTCTTGGCCAGGGTGTACAGCCGCTTATAGGCTACTGCTACGGTGCAGAAAATTACAAGAGAATGAGAAAATGCCTGCGTTTCAGCGTTATTTGCAATGTAATTATAGGTTCGGTTATGACAGGCTTTTACCTTTTGTTTAGGCAAAATGTTATTGAAATATTTATTAACGATGCCGATGTTATCAATCTCGGTGTTAAAATGCTTCTTGCACTTATGGCTCCCGGCCCTGTTATCGGAATTATGTTTGTACTCAACTTCTCATTTCAGGGAATGGGAAAAGGTGTGCAAAGTATGGTGCTGTCACTCGGCAGGCAAGGTCTTATTTATGTGCCGATGCTGTTTATTATGAACAAATTCATCGGGCTTGAAGGCGTAATTTGGGCGCAGGCAATAGCAGACTTCTGCTGTGTGATTATGAGTGTTATAATGTACGCATTTGTTAATAAAGGAATTAAAAAACGAGAAAGCTCACTTGTAAAATAATATAAATGAAACCAAAAGCGTTGGAGATTTGATTTCTCCAACGCTTTTACTTATGTGCTTATTAAGTTAAGTCTGCGCAACCTACAATTTCAAGCCCATTATATTTTCTTTCTGCTTTTGCTTTTCGGCAAGCCCGTCAAGCCTTTTAAATTCATTTTTAAATACAAACAGCAAATAAATTGCACCGAGTGTCCAACTTAAAGGTTCGGCAATGCAAGCGCCTAAATATCCCCAAAGCGGAATAAAAAGATAAGCGGCAGCAATTTTGGAGGCAAGTTCCATTGAGCTTGATATAATAGGCGGCATTTTTCTGTCAACAGATTGAATTGAAAATCGAAGTGTAAAAAGAAGCCCCAAAACAAAATAAAAAGGTGCATTTATTCTTAAATACATCTGCGTGTTATCAAATACAACCTGTGACGCACTGCCGGTAACAAGCCTTGCAATTTGACCGCCGAAAAACCATAAAATAAAAAAGGTGAAAACTGACCAAATAAGCGAATATATTGTGCTGTATTTTATTGAAGCCTTAATTCTTCCTATTTTAAGCGCACCGTAATTTTGACCGACGAAAGTTGAACACGCTGTTCCGATAGTAACAAGAGGCTGCATAAACATCTCTGCCACTTTTCTTGAACCCAAATGTGCAGCAATAATATCTTCGCCCAATGCGTTAATTGAGCCTTGCATTATGATTGAACCGATAGAAAAAATAGAATTCATCACAGCCATTGCCATTCCGGCAGACATCATATTTTTAAACAAGGAAGCTGAAAAATGAAAATCATTCTTTTTAAGTCTGATTATTTTAAAATTTTTCAGTATAACAACAAAACATAAAATAACAGATAAAAGCTGTGCCAAAACAGTTGCAACAGCCGCGCCCTTAACACCCATATGCGTAAATTTAATCAGCACATAATCAAGAATAATATTAAGCACGCTTGAAAAAATCAAAAAATAAAGCGGTGTTTTACTATCCCCGAGTGAACGCAAAATAACAGCCTCAAGATTATAAAGCATAGGTACAATAATAAATACCAAAATAACAGAAATATAACTGTTTGCTTCATTAAGCCTTGCCGCCGGTGTATTTAAAGCCTGAAGCATAGGCCGGCTCATAAAATGCTGAATATGCAAACTATCAGCGAAAACAATACATTTATTGAAAGTGAAATTGCAACGCTCTTTTTAAGCTTTTTAAAATCTTTTGCACCAAAGCACTGCGCGATTATAATTCCAAATCCGCCGTTAAGTCCCCAGGCAAAACTTAAAACAAGACTGTTTACTGTGGAGCTTGCGCCGATTGCAACAAGCGCATTATCACCCAAAATATGCCCCGCAATTGCTGTATCGGCAAGATTATAAAATTGTTGAAAAACATTGCTCAAAAGTGTGGGAAAAGCGAAAAACAAAAGAAGTTTTGCAACATTGCCCTGTGTTAAATCCTTGGTCTTTGCCATAAACTATTTCTTTTTATCCTTTTTTCTGTTTCTTAAAACTATCATAAATACCATTCCTGCAATACCGCCGATTGCATTCATCATCATATCAGTCATAGTATCAACAAGACCGAGATAGCCATATTCATTATGATATTTTGATAAATCAAACATTGCGGTTTCAGCCCCGGCTTTTGCAAGCTGAAGATTTGTACCGTGAAAATAATCCATTAAAAATTCATAAAATTCCCAGCCAACTGCTATTGAAAGTGCAAACATCAATGAAAAAATTGCCGCCAATGTTGCCGCACACTGCCCTTTTTTACGCTGAATAACACAGGCAAAATCATACCCGAAAACAGCACATACCAAGCCTGAAACAATGTGCATAAAATTATCAAACCACGAAATTTTATCAAAAAATCCGAAGTATGAACCTATTACTATTCCGATAAAAATTATAATATTAAGCATCGTTTGGCTGAGCGGCGGCACTTCTTCAATAAAACTGCCGTTACCGAAAACTTGAAACATATCCCAAAGATGAGTAAATATAAAGCAGAACACGCTTTCAAAACCCATTACCATATCTCCGTGAGCAAACGAATAAATTGCACAAATAATCATTGCAATTCGAACTATTATCCAAAAAACAAATTGCGCTTTTGGTATTTTTGAGATAGGGTCTTTTTTAATTTTATAAGCCATTTTTACACCGCCTGAATTTTATACGCACTATTTTATCATATATGCTAAAAAAGTCAATTTATTATATAAAGTTATTTTTATTAAAAAACACGAGGATAATTATATCCTCGTGTTGTGAGTATTTTATAAAATTTATACGCGTGCAACTCCGTCTTTAATTGCTGCGTCTGCAACTGCTTTTGCTACCGTATCTTTAATTCTTTCATCAAATGCATAAGGAAGAATATAATCAACGCTGAGCTTATCATCATCGACAAGAGATGCAATGGCATACGCTGCGGCAATTTTCATATTTTCTGTGATTTGGCTTGCTCTTACATCGAGTGCGCCGCGGAAAATTCCCGGAAATGCAACAACATTGTTAATCTGATTTGGAAAATCAGAGCGACCCGTTCCTACAATTTTAGCACCTGCCGCTTTAGCTTCATCAGGCATAATTTCAGGTGTAGGATTTGCCATAGCAAGTACAACAGGGTCGGTATTCATAGTTTTAATCATATCTTGTGTAAGAACACCCGGTGCTGAAACACCGATGAAAATATCCGCACCCTTAACTGCTTGTGCAAGTGTACCTTTTGTCATTTCTCTATTTGTAACCTGCGCAATAGCTTGCTTTGAAGGGTTAAGATTATCCCTGCCTTCATAAATAGCGCCTGTTCTGTCACAAAGAATAACATCGCGAAGACCCAAAGTCATAAGAAGCTTTGCAATTGCAATGCCTGCCGCACCCGAACCGTTGATTACAGCTTTACATTCACCGAGTTTTTTGCCTGTAAGCTTTGTTGCATTGATAAGAGCCGCTGAAACAACAACTGCCGTACCGTGCTGGTCATCATGGAAAATAGGAATATCGCACTTTGCTTTAAGCTTTTCCTCAATTTCAAAACAACGAGGAGCCGAAATATCTTCAAGATTTATTCCGCCGAATGAACCGCTGATATTATAAACAGTTTCAACAAATTCATCCACATTTTTTGTGCGCACACAAAGCGGAAATGCATCAACATCACCGAATTCTTTAAAAAGCACACATTTGCCTTCCATAACCGGCATACCTGCCTCAGGGCCAATATCACCAAGGCCCAAAACAGCAGTACCGTCTGTAATTACTGCCACCATATTCCAGCGCCTTGTAAGCTCCCAGCTCTTGTTATAATCATCTTTAATAGCAAGGCACGGTTCTGCTACACCCGGTGTGTATGCCAATGAAAGCGAGTCCTTATCATTAACCTTTGCCCTTGCATTTACCTCTATTTTACCTTTCCACTGGCCGTGGAGTTTTAATGATTCCTTACGATAATCCATAGTTTGTGCCACCTCATATTTAAGCTTTATATATTATTCCCAAGGGAACTTATACTGTGTAAGGCCGAGTTCATCGCGAACTTCAGTCATCTCTTTTTGAACAGATTCGTTAATCGGAACACCGCTGTTCTTACGCTGCTGCCAAATATCCCATTCCTTTTCGCCGGCTGTGTAAATTCTGTCGCATCCCGGTGCTTTTTGCGAGTTACGAACCGAGCGGATAATTTCGCCTGCTTTCTTCCTTGTTTCATCCTCACCGATAAAATGGCCCGTATCAATAGCAATAAAGAAATGGCCAAGATGATAAGGAACAAGATTTCCGTTTTCATCCTTACCGTTAAGTGCTTTGCCGTAATTACCGTCTTGCAAAACAGCAGAAAGAAGCTCAATTACCATAGCATAGCCATAGCCTTTATATCCGCCTAAAGCTTCGCCTATGCCGCCGAGTGTTGTAAGTGCCGCGTCGCCTGAACGAATCTTTTTAAGTGCTTCGCCTGCGTCACCGCTGATTTCCTTACCGTCTTTGCCGATAATAGTACCCGGGTGTACATCTTCGCCTATTCTTTCATAATACTCAATCTTACCGTTTTGAGTAATTGAAGTTGCGCAGTCGATAACAAAATCAAAATCTTCATCAGTCGGAATACCGATTGTAAGCGGATTTGTACCAAACATACCCTCAACACCGAAAGTCGGTGCAACTGACGGGCGGGCATTAGTACCGGTAATACCGATACAACCCTGCTTTGTAGCCATAGTTGCATAATAACCGGCAATACCGTAATGGCAGGAATTGCGAACCGCTACCATACCCATACCGTATTTTTTAGCCTTATCAATAGCCATTTGCATTGATTTATAGCCGATAACCTGGCCCATTCCGTCATGACCGTCAACAACCGCAGTGCACGGTGTTTCTTTCACAATTTCAAATTCTGTAACAGGTTTTTGAATACCTGCTTTAATTCTGTCAAGATAAATCGGCTTGAAACGATTACAACCGTGGCTTTCAATTCCGCGCCTGTCTGATTCAAGCAAAATATCGGTGCAAATTTCAGCATCTTCTCTCGGTATACCGTAACCCACAAATGCATCTGTAACAAAATTGATTAAAGTATCCCAAGGACAAACAACTTTACCCATAATAAAATCTCTCCTTTATTTAATATTATCTTTCCCAATTGCGCGAGCGTTCAACAGCACGCTTCCAATCGGAATATTTTTCGTTTCTTTTTGTTATTTCCATTGAAGGAACAAATATTTTATCAACAGCACGATTTGCTTCAATTTCTTCAAGGCTGTCCCAAACACCTGTTGCAAGGCCGGCACAATATGCAGCGCCCAAAGCGGTGGTTTCTACATTTTTAGGCCTGTTAACATTGACACCTGTCATATCAGCCTGAATTTGCATCATAATATCAGAAACAGAAGCTCCGCCGTCAACTCTTAAATCTTTAAGCACAATGCCTGAATCTTTCATCATAGCTTCAAGCAAATCCGTCATTTGATATGTAATGCTTTCAAGCACCGCACGGCAAATATGCTTTTTATTAACACCTCGTGTTAAACCTACCATAATTCCCCTTGCATACATATCCCAATACGGAGCACCCAAACCGGTGAAAGCGGGAACAAAATAAAGCCCGTTTGAATCCTCAACCTGCTCGGCATAAATGTCACATTCGCGCGCAGTTTTAATAAGTTCAACTTCATCACGAAGCCACTTTATTACAGAGCCGGCATTAAAAGCCGAACCTTCAAGCGAATATGTAATTTCATCACCTACGCCCCAGGCAATACCTGACAGAAGATTTGATTTTGAATCAACCTTTTTCTTGCCGGTGTTCATTAAAAGAAAGCAGCCTGTACCATATGTATTTTTAGCCTGCCCCGGCTTAAAACAGCCCTGGCCGAACAATGCACCCGGCTGGTCACCAATTGCACCGGCAATCGGTACTTCGGCAATATCTTCAATACCTGTAATATGTGCAAGCTTACCGTAAATACAACTTGAAGGTTTAACTTCAGGCAGCATACTCATAGGTATTCCAAGCTTTTCACATAAATATTCATCCCAGCAAAGCTTATTTATATCAAACAGCATTGTTCTGCACGCGTTTGAATAATCCGTAACATGCACTTTGCCGCCCGTCAAATTCCAAATAAGCCAAGTATCAACCGTGCCGAAAAGAAGTTCGCCGTTTTCTGCCTTTTCCCTTGCGCCGTCAACATTATCTAAAATCCATTTTATTTTAGTGCCGCTGAAATATGCATCAATCAGCAACCCTGTGGTATCTTTAATATAATCTGATAATCCCTCGGCTTTAAGTTCCTCACATATAGGGGCGGTACGCCTGCACTGCCAAACAATAGCGTTGTAAACCGGCTTCCCCGTTTCCTTTTCCCACACAATTGTGGTTTCACGCTGGTTTGTTATTCCTATTCCAGCTATATCTTTCGGGTCAACTTTTTCAAGTCTTAAACAGGTGAGCATTGCACTTGTTTGTGAAAACAAAATTTCCATAGGGTCATGCTCAACCCAACCGTTTTGCGGATAATGCTGGGCAAATTCATTTTGTGCTTTAGCTACAATTTCGCCCTTTTTATTGAAAATAATTGCTCTTGATGAGGTCGTTCCTTGGTCAAGAGCCATAATATATTTTTCTTTTGACATATAAGCTACCCCTCTCAAAATTTGCCAAAATTACGCCTATGCTCATTTTATAACTTTTAAAACTTATTGTCAATATATATAAAAATTATACCAATATATTTTATACTTTTGTAAAATATTGTTTAATAATTGGTGCTAATAGAAAAAACAGCCACAGTCCGTCTATTAAAAGGACTGTGGCTTTAAACGCATATCTGCTGTTAAATATTGTTTTCAATAAAATTAAGCATATCGCCTACTGTTTCAATTTTTTCAATAATTTCATCTGGCACTTCAAGTTTAAATTCATCTTCAACAGACATTACAATATCAATCGCGTCAAGGCTGTCTGCTCCCAAATCTTCAATAAGCAAGCTTTCCCTTGTGATTGAATTTGCATCAACATCAAGCTGTTCTGCCAAGATTTCCTTTAATTTTTCAAATACCATAATAATGCTCACCTCAAAAAAATGTTGTTTAAATTAGTTCATTATGTTATTATCATATTATAAAATAATTTTTGACTTGTCAATAACTAATTTAAACTATTTTTAAAGAGGCGAATATTTATGAATAATTTTTGTTTAATAGGCTATCCTTTAGGTCATTCAATGTCACCTGTTATTCATAATGAACTTTTCAAATTAAAAGGAATTAACGCAAATTACAGCTTAAATGAAATTGCACCTGAAAACTTGAAAGAAAAATACAGTGAACTTAAAAAGCTTGACGGATTTAATGTTACCATTCCGCACAAAACCAAAATCATACCTATGCTTGATACTTTATCACAAAGGGCAGAGCTTTTCGGTGCCGTAAACACGGTTAAAATCGAAAATGGAAAAGCAACAGGGCATAACACCGATTGCTTCGGCTTTTTGCGTGCACTTGAAATGGCGGATATTAAGCTTGGGGGCAATGTTCTTCTTTGCGGAAGCGGCGGTGTTGCAAGAATGTTTGCATTTGAAAGCATACTTGCAGGCGCAAATTTAACTATTGCAGTAAGGGCAGATGATATTCCTGCTCTTATTAAAAAAGAAATAAGCGAAAAACTTCAAAAAAATGCTGAAGTTATCACACTTGATGAAGTTGAGGGCGAATTCGACTTGCTTATTAACGGAACACCGGTGGGAATGTACCCGAAAGTTGACGCAAGCGTGTTGCCGAAAGAAAAGGTTGAAAAATGCAAGGCTGTTTTTGACGCAGTATACAATCCGCGGGAAACGCTCATTTTAAAATATGCAAAAGATTCCGGCATAAAATATTCAAACGGACTTCCAATGCTTGTATGGCAAGCCGCAGTAGCACAGGAAATTTGGTTTGACATTGAATTTTCAATGGATGAAATTAAAAAAGTTTTGAAAATAACACAAGAGGAAATGGAAAAGATATGAATATAATTTTATGTGGCTTTATGGGAAGCGGAAAAACCGTTGTAGGCACAGAGCTTGCCAAAATAACAGGCAGAAAATTTGTTGATACGGACGAAATGGTTGAAAAAAAGCAAGGTGTTGCGATTAAAGCAATTTTTGCCACAAGGGGTGAAGAATATTTTCGCGACCTTGAATGGGAAGTGTGCAAGGAAGTTGCACAAATGAAAGATGCCGTTATTTCAACCGGCGGCGGTGCAATGACTTTTCAGCGCAATGTTGATGCAGTTAAAAATTCAGGCAAAATCGTATTCCTCGACGCAGATTTTGATGTAATTTGCAAAAGAATAGGCAATAATACCAACCGTCCCCTTTTCCAAGATAAAGAAAAAGCAAAGGCACTTTATGATGAAAGAAAAGCAAAATATCTTGCGTGTGCAGATATTGTTATAGACGGCAATATGTCTGCCAGAAAGACAGCGCTCGACATTGCACAAATGTTCAAACAAAGTTAATTAACATTATTTTTGTTGAAAAATGATACATATTGTGTTATAATGCAAAATCGTTAAGACAATATAGTAATGAGGTGCTTTTATGAGTACAAGTAATCAAGAGCTTGACCGTAATCTTAAGACCTTTAAGAAATACAAAAATTTGTTAAAGGAACTTACAGCAAAAAATGTCAAGTTAAAATACAGAAATTCATGGCTCGGTATTCTTTGGAGCTTTATTCAGCCGCTTTTGCAGATGATAGTTCTTTCCGTTGTATTCGGCGGAATTTTCGGCAGGTCGAACAAGCATGTTATCTGTTTCCCTGTGTATCTTTTCACAGGCCGACTTCTTTTCAGCTTCTTCACCTCTTCCACAAAGCAGGCTATGACTTCGTTTAGGCGAAATGCCGGAATTATTAAGAAAGTATATGTTCCTAAATATATGTATCCGCTTTCTTCAATTTTTTCCAACTTTGTAACATTCGCAATATCAATCCTTTGCCTTATATGCGTATGGATATTCTTCAAGCTTACAGGTATAAGCGGCGGTTCGAATCTTCACATTACACCTTATGTATTTGTTTGCGTTGTGCCGATGTTTTTGTTACTTGTATTTTGTACGGGTGTTGGCCTTATCCTTTCGGTTATCGGCGTATATTTCAGGGATGTTGAATATATTTGGGATGTTTTAACTCAGCTTCTTTTCTACATGGTTCCTATTGTATATCCTTTCACAAAAATTAGGGGCCATTGGACAAGACTCATTATCAAAATCAATCCTCTTTATTCAATGATTGAAATGTTCAGGCAATGTGTACTTTACGGTTATATGATTAGTTATAAATTGCTTCTTTATGCAACCGTTGTTTCATTTCTCACACTTGCAATCGGCGTTTGGATTTTTAATAAAAAGAGTGACGATATTGTATTCCATCTTTAATTTGAATATAAAATTAACCCGTCAGGTCAAACCTGACGGGTTTTGTTTTGCTTATTTTTAATCTTCTGCGTCTTCTTTAACCGTTATTAAGCATGAAATTTCAATAATGCTTACTGCCAAATATACTATTATCCCTGCAATAAGCCAAATTTTATCAGAAAAAATTTCTGCCCTAACCGCATTAAAAATTCCTACAAGTGAAACAACCGCACTCGGAATTAAAAACAAAGGTGAAAAATTTTGCAATATTTCAATCGGTGAATATGCAATATCCGTTACAAGATAAGTCAAAATCACGGAGATGAGCACGCATATAATAATCAGCACTAAAAAATTCACCATTAAAATTTGATTAACTGAAAGCGGGGCATTTATCGGAATAATCGAATCAATATCTTTTTTAAACAGAATTTTAAATTGCGATACTGCGCCTGCAAGGATATTGATTATATTCAAAATCCAAAGTAAAATAATTGCGCCTTTTTTACTTGCTGTCATTTAAAATAAACTCCTTCGTTTTTTCAAGGAAAATATCCATTTCCCTGTCTGTGCCTATTGTAATTCTTACATAATTTTCAATTCTCGGCAAAGAAAAATAGCGGATAAAAACTTTTTGAGTTTTAAGATATTCAAAAAGTGATTTCATATTATGCTCATTATGAGTTGCAAAAACAAAATTTGTTTTTGAATCAAGCACATCAAAACCGAGAAGTCTGAGTTCATCTGTAACCCTCGTTCTTGTTTTAATTACTTTTTTACAGGTTTCTTCAAAATATTCTTTATCTTCAATGCTGGCTGTTCCCATTTCAATTGAAAGAGAATCCACCGTATATGAATTATATGAATTCTTAACCGCTTCCATAACATCAATAAGGGTTTTACTGCCGATTGCAAAGCCTATACGAAGCCCTGCAAGTGAGCGCGATTTTGAAAATGTACCCGTTACAAGCAGATTTTCATATTTCTCAATAAGCGAAACACTTGATGTGCCGCCGAAATCAACATATGCTTCGTCAATAATAACAACGCTGTCATTATTATAATCAAGTATTTTTTCTACAAAATCAAGCCCCTCGCCAAGCGAAGTAGGTGCATTTGGATTAGGAATGACCACACCGCCGTTTTGCTCTTTATAATCTTCGGGATTTATCCTGAAATTATCATCCACCGGGTAAGTTTTATACTTAATGCCGAAAAGAGAACACCAAACGGGATAAAAACTGTATGTTAAATCGGGATACACAATCGGCTTATCGCTGTTAAAAAACGATTGAAAAGCAACCGCAAGCACATCATCAGAGCCGTTGCCGACGAATACATTTTCAACCCCAACCCCGTAAAACTTTGCAATAGCCTCTTTAAGCTTTGTTGAATTTGCATTTGGATAAAAACGCAAATTATTTGCATCAAAGCTTTTAAGCACAGCCATTGCTTTTGGTGACGGAGGATATGGATTTTCGTTTGCATTTATTTTAACTATATTTTTATCCTTACTTTGCTCCCCCGGAATATAAGGTTCGATATTTCTTAAATTTTTGATCCATTCTCTGCTCATATCTTCACCCAAAACTATCTTACTTTAACTCTTTTAACTTTTGACCAACTTCCGTAAACTTTGTTTTTATTTTCATCAAGCTTGTAAGCACGAACACGAACATAATATCTCTTCCTGCTTTGCGCTGTTTTGATAGTTACACGAGTTGATTTGGTAGTTTTTGTTTTAAAATTATATTTGAAATTTCTATAAGTAGACCACTGGTATTCATAACCGGTGGCATTCACTTTTTTGAATGAATATGTGATTTTGCGTGTGCTTCGGCTTTTAACTGATTTGTTTGAAACCCTCTTTGGCGTTGTTACCGTGCTGAAAACATCGCTTTCTTCGCAAGCTACATTCGCCTTATTTGCACGAACTTTAAACTTATACTCACTTGCATCTTTAAGGCCGATTACCTTAAATGTATTTTGATTATTAAATGTTTGACCTATGAATTGATATTCATTTGCCTGTGCATCATATTTAAAAATATTATAGCTTTCGCATCCGTCTATCAAATACCATGATAAAGTAAGTGATGTATTTTCCCTTTCACTTGCTTTTATGCCGCTGATTTTAGTTCCCGTAGTTTTGCCCGATACATAATTTGATACTTCGCCCAAAAATGCTTTGTTTGATGAATCAACACCCTGCGCACAAACGGTGATTATATACTGATTACCTGCAATCAGCCCGTCAATAGTACCGCTTGTACCGTAAACAGTCTGCTTAAAGGTTGCGTCATTATTTAAACTTTCGGCAGTGATAACATAAGACTGCGCGCCCAAAACCTCATTCCAAGTTAAGCTTAACGAATTATCCGTACTTGAAACATACTTAACGCCGCTAACCCTGTCAGGCACAATGTTAAAAATATATATTTGCTTTAAATCTTTATACTTTCCGATACCTTTTAAAGTAATGCGTGCTTTGCCGATATTCACATTATTGCTGTAAGTCAATGTGTAATCCACATCTTTTACAAGTTCATTTCCGTTTACCACAACAGGTGCAACATCACATTGAATAGGCTGGCCGGTATATACCCTTGTGCCGATAAATGTTGTATCCTCACCCTTGTACCAAAAGTTAATATCAACATTGCCTTTCATACCTTTAACTCTTCCTTTTGAGGTATGCTGCCAAAATTCATAATCGCCCTTGTAATTCGTCTTTTTGCTGTAATTTGCAAGCCAAATTTTATAGCTTTGCGAAATATCATTAGGATATAAATGCTCTAAAAAGAAATTTTCGCTGGCATAAATGCAAGCGTCATATCCCGCATTTGATACGGTGTTTAAAAATGCGAGCGCATTAGCTGTCATTTTGGTTTTTGAAAGCTTTGCACTGTCAAGCCTGCCCGCTCTTGTATCTGCAAATTCATAGTCGAAAACAACGGGCATAGTCAATTCATATCCTTTTATGGCTTTTAAAAGTGCGTTTGCTTCTTTCTTCGCTTCTTTTACGGTTTTAGCCTGCGAATACCAGTAAACACCTACCATAAGCCCTGCTTTTGTTGCGTCTTTGATATATGTTTTGTATTTCTTGTCATAATTAAGCGAAAAGCCCGACTTTGTATATCCTGTGTATCCCACACGAACAAAAACATATTTTATTCCGTCTTTTTTTACCTTTTTAAAATTGATTTTTCCGTTATGGTGTGAGATATCCATACCGTAAATCAAATCTTTATCTTCAAATCTTGATGCGTGGGTATATGTAATACCTGTGTACTTGCTTTTGGTTTTAACACTTGCAAATGCACACGGTGCCTGAAACAGCATAGCAAACACAAGCATTACCGAAATTATTTTGCTAATCTTTTTCATTTTTCTCTCCTTTTATTATCCCTTTTGTTTTTTACTGTACCAATAGTTTAAATCAACATATTTGCTTTCAATACTGTCGCTTTTACCCGTTCTTGAATACTGCCAAATATGATACGGACTTGAAGTTGAAACACTTTCGTTATAATCTGCCACCCAAACAACAGTGCTTTTAGGCAGCTTCTTTGTGTTTATATCATTATCATAAAGATATGATGATGCATAAACACCCGGAATGTAACCGAACTTTTCAATCTTTTCGCAAAATGCTTTTATAGTTTTTGTACATTCGGCTTTTGAAAGTGACGCTTCCCACATTCTGCCGGTGTTATCCCCGTTTTCATCAATCGGGTATTCATAATCTATCACAACAGGCAAATTAGGCTTGTACATTGCAACTGTTTTAATAACAAATCTTGCCTCTTCCTCTGCCTCTTTTTCATCAACTGCCTGCGAATAAAAATATACGCCGAACGGTATTCCTGCTTTTTGCGCATTTTTTAAATTATCTTTAGCGCATTTATCGGTGCATATTTTACCTGTTCCGTATCCCCGATACCCAACACGGATAAATACAAAATCAACCTCGTCTTTTAATGCCTGCCAATCAATCTTTCCGTTATGCTCGGATAAATCATATCCCCTTGCCCTGTCCTTGCCGAAATCATAGCAAGCAGTTTCATTTCCGTAAAACGAAAGCAAAATGCCCGTTACCCCAAGCACCACGGCAAGCAAGACGCAAACACCTGCAATAATTTTACTTTTTTTATTTATTTTTCCGGTCTTTTTCGACTTCGCTTTTAAAGCCATATTCTATACCTCTTTTTAACAATAGAAATATATTATCACAATAGATAAATAAAATCTACACAAAAAATATAAAAATAAAATATTTGTTTATTTGTTAAAATATGGTATAATCAAAACATCTAATAACAGATAATAAATTGAAAAGGAGTGTATTTATGAAAAAAGTTATTAGTTTATTTCTTTCTGCTATGATGATTTTGACATCTGTGCTTTGTGTCAATTTTTCAGCATTTGCGAAAGATATTGAAAGCAGTTCAATTAAATTGGGCAAAAACACAGTGAAAGCAAGTGAATTTGTTTACAAAGATGATGAAGTTGATAAAACAAAAATCAACTTTTCATTCACCCTTGCCCAAAAGCACACTTTAACCCAAGGTTATGACAGCAGTATATATACTGATGATAACGGTGATGAATATGATCACTATTATTTAGACAATGTAATTTCCAGCGAAGGCAATATTATTACCGAAACTAAAGAAGACGGAACAAAAGTTACATACACCTGCAAAAACACCAAAGCAAACGAAGATGACGAAGACGATTTCAGCTTCGTTGACGGTGACGGAAACTTATTCCCTTACCAGATTGACTGCGATTCAGCGCAATGCAGAAATCATCTTAAAACGGGAGATAATGTTCAGTGTTACTTTACTGTTCGTAGTGATGATTATAATATAGATGTTCCTTTCACAATCGACATTAAAGATTTCGATATATCCGGCATTACATTCACCCTTGCCGAAAAGCACACTTTAACCCAAGGTTATGACAGCTACATTGATATTGATGATAATGGTGAAGCATATGACCATTACAATTTTTGGAATGTAATATATTCTGAAGGCAACACACTTACTGTATCCAAAACTGGCGGTACAAAGACAGTATACACTTATGATAATAATTACTATACTTTTGTTGACAGTGACGGAAATCATTTTGATTATGATCTGGATTTTTCTACTTCGCAAAGCAAAAATCATCTTAAACCGGACAATGATGTTCAATGTTCTTTCAGAGTATACAATATAGATGTTCCTTTCACAGTTGATATTGTTGAAAACCCGGTTGCTTCAATCGAATACATCGGCAACATCACTGTAAGCGATAAAGATAAACATACATATGACAACGGCGATTACTATTATGATTATACAATTTATCAGCCGGGTGCAAAAATCGTAATTTATTACAAAAACGGTACATCGGATACTTATATCTGCCAGGGAATTTATGATGAAGACGAGAAGGATACATATTATCATTTTATAAATGTCAATGACTCTGAAGATTGGCTTGATATAGATGATCATTATGATTATCAATATAAAACACCATGGACAGCCGGTGGAAATAACTTGATATATATTATGTGCCACAGTGTTATAACTACTATACCTGTAACAGTTATTCCATCAACACCTGTGCCAAATCCAACTCCAAACCCAACACCTGCACCGTCGCCTGCACCTGCACAGCCGGTTCCTGCTCCAAGCACTTCAACTTCAGCTCCGGCAGCGCAAACCACAGCACAGCCGGCAGCACCTAAAAATAATAAAAAGGTAAAAGTTGCTTCTGCAAAGGCAGGCAAGAAATCAGTAAAAGTAACTTGGAAAAAGGTTAAGGGTATAAAAGGATACCAAATTCAGTATTCAACAAACAAGAAGTTTAAAAAGGGTAATAAAACAATTACCGTTAAAAGCACAAAATCAACTTCTGCAACAATTAAGAAGCTTAAGAGCAAGAAAAAATACTATGTACGCATGCGCACATATAAAATAGTAAACGGAAAGAAAGTTTACTCAGCTTGGTCAAAAGCTAAAAGCGTTAAAGTTAAATAATTCAAAAAAGCGGCTTGAACTTAAAGTTCAAGCCGCTCATTTTATAATATTCAGTTTCTTTCAGGTGGAGTGTAAAGGTGAATCCTGCCCGCATCATTAAAGGCTTTTAAAGTCATAACGCAAATAGGAACGATAAACATACCCATAAAACCAAAAAGCTTTAATCCAAAGTAAAGGCCCGCAAGGGTAACAAGCGGATTAACACCGAGTGAATCGCCCACGATTTTAGGCTCAATATACTGGCGAATTACCGTAATAACAGCGTACAAAATAAGCAAGCCTACGCACTGCCCAACATTGCCCGAAACAAGTGCGATAAGCGACCACGGAATAAGAATACCGCCCGAACCTGCAACAGGAAGAATATCAAACACCGCAATACAGATTGCGATAACGAAAACATAGCTGTTTTTCATAACGCCGATTAAATTAAGGATAGTTAAACCAAGGAAGTTTTCGCAAAATGTGATAAACATAATAAGCCCGTAAGCCCTGCACATTTTAAGAATAGTTGATGAAAAGATTTTTTTAGTTTCACTTAAAAGATTTTTATGCTTATCAGGAAGTTGAAGTTTAATAAATTTAACTACCTTTTTATAATCCTTTGTAAAAAGTATCCACGCAATAACTCCGATTACAACGCCGATTAAAATTGACGGAATATTTTTAACAACGCTGTACACACCGCTGATTCCGTTTGACAGGCCGGAGGTAATTGAACTCATATTTATTCCGAGTTTTGATACATCAAAATCATTTATAAGATTGCCGAAAAACTGTGTTATATTTTCCGAAACGCTTGTATAAATACTGTCAGGCAAAAATTTAATGGCTTTTAAAATTTCATTTTGCAGAGTAACAAGAAAAGTCGGCAAATCATTAAGCTGCTCGCCTAAAAAAGAAATGAAATTACCTATTTCTCTAAACAAAGTCGCAATAATTGAAATAACAGGGCCTAAAATAATTGCAACGCACAAAAGCACAAGAACGATTGACCAAAAAGAATGCATTTTATTTTTAGTCTTTTTATCAAGCCAGCCAAGCGGCCTTTGCAAAATCACTGCAAAGAAAAACGAAAGCAAAAACGGTGCAGCAATAACGAAACAATATTTAAAAAACACATAAACAAGACCTATAATTGCCATAACATAAACAAGGTCAATTAAAAAATCTCTCCTTTTTGCTACTTTTGGATTCATATACAATACTTCCTTTTGTTAAATATATACATTATTTTAATGTAAAACAGGCGGTTAATCAAGTAATTTTGATAGAAATTAAGATTTTTTTAAATTTATACTTGATACTTATCAACTTTTTTGTTAATATATAGAAAGTGTTTTTCACAGCAACACAACTGTGCACACACGGAGGACACATTTTATTATGGAAAAGATAAATTTCTATTTAATAAATGCAAGCATAGTGCCTGACATATATAAAAAAGTAATAAAAGCCAAAAGCCTGCTTGCAAGCGGTGAAGCAAAAAGTGCGTCACAAGCGGCAAAAATGGCAGATATATCACGAAGCGCATACTATAAATATAAAGATGCGATTTTTGAATATCACGGCGACGACAGCAATGACACAGCCACAATCAACGCAAAACTTATGGATAATGCCGGCGTGCTGTCATCACTTATGGCGGAGCTTTATAAAGCCGGTGCTAATGTATTATCTGTTAACCAGAGTGTACCTATTCATTCGGTAGCAGATGTTTCCGTAACTGTACGAATTGCCGAAATGGCAATTACAAAAAAGGAGTTACTTAATTCAATAGAAAAAATCGACGGTGTAAATTCCGTTGTTTTATCATAGGAGGTAGAAAATATGAAAGTTGCTGTAATGGGCTACGGAACAGTAGGTTCAGGTGTAGTTGAGGTAATTGAACATCACAGTGATATTATTCCAAAAAGAACAGGTGGCAAAACACTTGAAATTTCACACATTCTTGATTTGCGTGATTTTCCAAATGACCCACATAAAGATTTATTTACCAAGGATTTCAACGATATTTTAAATGACGATGAAACCAAAATTGTTGCCGAAACAATGGGCGGGGTTAACCCGGCATTTGATTTCACAATGAAGCTTCTTAAAGCAGGTAAAAGCGTTGTAACATCTAACAAAGAGCTTGTTGCACAAAGAGGACTTGAGCTTTTACAGGCTGCGGAAGAAAGCGGAGCAAACTATTTGTTTGAAGCAAGTGTAGGCGGCGGAATCCCTATTATTCGCCCGCTTTGCCAGTGCCTTGCCGCTAACTATATTGAGGGCATTGCAGGTATCTTAAACGGTACTACAAACTTCATTCTTACTATGATGATTGAAGAGGGAATGTCATTTGAAGAAGCGCTTAAAATAGCGCAGGAAAAAGGATATGCGGAAAAAGCCCCTCCCGCCGATGTTGAAGGCCACGATGCATGCAGAAAAGTTTGCATTCTCGCTTCCCTTGCATTTGGCAAGCATGTATATCCAAATCAGGTTGAAACCGAGGGTATTACAAACATTTCGCTTGAAGATGTATCATACATCGAAAATGCAGGCGGTGTAATCAAACTTCTCGGCCAAATCAAATATATTAACGATAATGAAATCGCCGCATTTGTAAGCCCGGCTGTTGTATATAACGGTTCACAGCTTGCAAGCGTTAAAGATGTTTTCAATGCAATCCTTGTAAGAGGTGATGCAGTCGGCGATGTATGCTTCTACGGCCCGGGTGCCGGCAAGCTTCCTACCGCTTCCGCTGTTGTAGCCGATATTATTGACTGCGCAAAGCACAGTGACAGAAAGAAGATTTTCGGCTGGGGCGAAGGCTCGGAAAACTATGTAGTTGACTACAAAGAAAAGATTGAAATGCCGTTTTATGTTCGTGCAAAAGCAACTCCAAATGAAGTAAATTCAAAATTTGCGGATGTTAAGTTCCTTTCAAGAAAAGGCCAGCCAAGTGACGAAGTTGCATTTATCACAGATTATATGACAGAAAACGAGCTTAACAAAAAGCTTGACGGTATGAATGTTATCAACACAATTAAAGTTACAAACTACTAATCAATATAATTTTCGGAGGATTACAAATCTATGGGACTTATTGTTCAGAAATTCGGTGGTTCTTCAGTAGCAAACGCCGAAAGAGTAATGAATGTTGCTCGCATTGTTACCGAAACATACAAGCAAGGCAATGATGTTATTGTTGTTGTATCGGCACAAGGTGATACAACTGACGACCTTATTGAAAAGGCAAACGAAATCAACCCAAAAGCAGCTAAAAGAGAGATGGACCAGCTTTTAACCGCAGGTGAGCAAATTTCTATTTCACTTCTTGCTATGGCAATTGAAAAGCTCGGTTTTCCTGTAATCAGCCTTTTAGGATGGCAGGCAGGATTTAACACAAATTCAATCTACACCTCGGCAAGAATTAAAAACATTAAGCCTAACAGACTTCAGGCTGAAATTGCGAAGCGCAACATAGTTGTAGTTGCAGGTTTCCAAGGTATTAACAGATATGACGACCTCACCACATTGGGCAGAGGCGGTTCAGACACATCGGCAGTTGCAATTGCAGCAGCACTTAAAGCCGATAAATGCCAAATCTTTACAGATGTTGAAGGTGTTTACACCGCTGACCCGAGAAAAGTTGAAAATGCAAAGAAGCTTAAAGAAATCACATATGACGAAATGCTTGAACTTGCAACACTCGGCGCACAGGTACTTAATAACCGTTCAGTAGAAATGGCTAAAAAATACGGCGTTGAACTTGAAGTTTTATCATCATTAAACCCGATACCGGGTACAATCGTTAAGGAGGTAACAAAAATGGAAAAAATGCTTATTAGGGGCGTAACAAAGGATAAGGATGTAGCACTCGTATCAATTCTCGGCTTGCAGGATACACCGGGCATTGCTTTCAAAATCTTTTCAAAGCTTTCTGCTAAAGAAATAAATGTTGATATTATTCTTCAATCTTTCGGCAGAGACGGAACAAAGGATATTGTATTCACCGTAAGCAAAGATAACGGTCCTGTTGCTGTTGAAATTCTTGAAAGCTTCCTTGATAACTGCAAAATCGTTTGCAACACCGAAGTTGCAAAGGTTTCAATCGTAGGTGCAGGTATGGAAACACATCCGGGTACAGCATCAAAAATGTTTGAAGCTCTTTATGAATCAAACATCAACATTCAAATGATTTCAACATCAGAAATCAAAATTTCTGTAATTATCGACGCTGAAAATGCTGACAGAGCAGTATCTGCTGTTCACAAGGCATTTATTCCAAATGACTAATCGGTAAATATTCAGGCTGTTTCGCATTCATTGCGTAACAGCCTTTTTGTTTACTGTTTTTTAATTATTGATTTATTTCTTGTTTTTAATTATTATATATAGTATAATAAGTTTAAATATTGATATTGATATAGAAACGGTGCAAAATGAAAATACTTACTATTGGCGATATTGTTTCAAAACAGGGATGTGAATATTTAAGAAGCACTCTCCCCTCTCTTAAGCGTGAGCTTGGGGCAGATATTGTAATTGCAAACGGTGAAAACTCGGCAGTCGGTAACGGAATTTTACCGCAAAGTGCAGAATTTATACTTGACTGCGGCGTTGATTTAATCACACTGGGCAATCACAGCTTAAAAAGGCGCGAAATATACGATTACCTTGATTCTCCCGCTCCTATAATCAGGCCGGCAAACTACCATTCAAGCGCACCGGGCAGAGGAATGGAGATAATAGACAAAGGCTTTTGCAAAATAGCGGTAATCAATCTTCAAGGTGCAGTTTACCTTGACCCTATTGAAAATCCGTTTTCCGTAATTGATAAATTGACTGAAAGTGCAAAAGACCAAGGCGCAAGCATAATTATAATTGATTTTCACGCTGAAGCAACTGCTGAAAAAAGAGCAATGGGATTTTATGTTGACGGTAAAGTTTCGGCAATTTTCGGCACACATACCCACACACAAACAAGCGATAACCAAATTTTGCCTAACGGCACGGGATATATAACGGATATTGGAATGACCGGCCCGTATTACAGTGTTTTAGGCGTAGCACCGAGTTGCGCAATCGAAAAACTTAAAACGGGGCTTCCTACCCGCTTTGTTAACGAAGACGGAGTTTGCGTGCTTGAAGGATGTTTATTTGATATTGACGAAAAAAGCGGAAAAACCGTTAATACTAAACTTATCAGGAGGTAACTATGGCGAAAAAAATATTCGCTTTAATTATGGCGGCAGTTTTGATTTGCTGTGCTTTCACCGGCTGTTCACCGCAAAGCAGTGAAAACAAAGCAAGCGACACTGTTTTGGCAACTAAAAAAGTTACCGATAATTCTAACTTTAAATTAAGCTATACTCAATCTGACAGCCTTGACCCATTCAAAGCCAAAACGCAAAATAACCAAGTGCTTGCTTCACTTGTGTTTGAATCGCTTTTTGACCTTGATGAAAGCTATGAACCGATTTTGAATATCGCTTCATCCTACGAATTTACCGATAGCAAAACCATAAAAGTTAAATTTAATACAAACATTGCATTTTCAAATGGTTCGCCGCTTGAAGTTGAAGATATAATTTATTCTTTTAATGCGGCTAAAAAATCACCGGCTTACGGTAACAGCTTAAAATATTTTGACTATGCGTCAAGAAATGCAGAAGACTGCGTGGTTTTTTACCTTAAAAAGCCAAATCCGAATGCAGTTAATCTTTTAACATTTCCGATTGCAAGCACAAATGATGATGAAAACGGTTATCCAATCGGAAGCGGAAGATACAAATATGTAAAAAAAGACAGCAAAACTTATTTAAAAGCAATTGTAAGTGAAAACTTTAACCCATATATTACAACAATAAATCTTGTTAACATTGCATCGGCAGATTCAATTGACAATGCGGTTAACATCGGCAATATTTCATACGCTTTTCGTGATTTAAGTTCAAGTGTAAACAAGCGAATTACCTGCACCAAAAAACTTGTAAATATGAATAATCTTGTTTATATCGGAATTAACTCATTATCAGGAATAACCGCAAATGCACAAATCAGAAAAGCAATTTCACTTGCGTGTGACAGAACAGTATTTGCACAAAGTGCATATAACGGATATGCCACTGCGGCAACATCACCGTTTAATCCGCAGGCTTCAATCGCGCAAAACGTTAAAATTTTTTCAAGCGAAGCTGATTCAATAACTGCAAAGCAGGCATTAAACCAAAGTATGATTGATTCAAAAGAACTAAAAGTCAACATTTTGGTTAATAAAAATAACAACCGCATTGCGTGCGCAACCCTGCTTAAAAATCAGCTTGAAGCAATCGGATTTACGGTAACAATTGATGAAGAGGGCGCAAAGGAATACACAAGGCGAGTTAAAAATACGGAATTCAACCTTTATATCGGTGAAGTAAAGCTTTCTGACGATATGTGCTTGTATCCGTTTTTTGATGATAAATCCGGCGGAGTAAGATATGGGATTGACAATGAAAATTTGACTTGCGACGACCTTTATTCTGCCTATCTTGCAGGTGAATGTGACCTTGGCAAGTTTATACTTGCTTTTAACGAGGAAATGCCGTATATTCCTCTTGTATACAAAAAAGGAATGATATGCTATACTAAAGCCATGAGTGGCGATATGCAAGGTTATTGGGGTAACTTTTTCTCAAATATCGACACTTGGCGTTTTGAATAATTATAACGGAGGTAATACTTATGATAAAGCTTGAAAATCCAAACGGATTTATTGAAGTAACTAACAATTATTTTGCCAATCTTGTGGGCAGAGCTGCGCAAAGCTGTTTCGGCGTAACAGGAATGGTTAATTCAAATGCGTACCAAAGCATAAAATCCGTATTGAAAAATAAAAGTGCAAAAGAAAATTTAGACCAGGGTGTAACAGTAAAAAGCATAAATGAAGATTTAATTATTGAACTTCATATTTCTGTTTCATACGGTGTTAATATCAGCGCAATTGTTGAAAGCATAGTAAATAAAGTGCGCTACACAGTTGAAGAAGCAACTGATTTAAAAGTATCAAAAGTCAATGTGCACATTGACGCACTCAACTAAGTTAATAGGAGATTTTAATAAATATGATTACAGGTTTACTGTTTAGAGATTCTATTATCTCTGCTGCAAATAATATTTCAAACAGCAGGCAGGCTGTTGATGCGCTCAATGTATTCCCTGTTCCTGACGGTGATACAGGCACAAATATGAGTATGACTATTACTGCCGCCGCTAAAGAAATGGCAACGCTTGCCGATGATTGCACAATTGAAGAAGCATCATCAAAATGCGCGTCTGCCCTTTTAAGAGGTGCAAGGGGTAATTCAGGTGTTATTCTTTCACTTATTTTCAGAGGTTTTTCAAAAGGCTTCAGGGGTTTGGAGTCGGCAGGTGCAAAAGATCTTGCAAATGCACTTAAAGAGGGTGTTGACGCGGCGTACAAAGCTGTAATGAAACCTACCGAAGGAACTATTTTAACAGTAGTTCGCCTTGCAAGTGAAGCTGCGCAGGAAATGGCAAAAATTCAGGACGACCCGCTTGAAGTCGGCTTTGCGGCATTGACTGCGGCAAAAGAAGCACTTGCCAAAACACCGGAGCTTTTACCTGTTCTTAAAAAAGCCGGTGTAGTAGATGCAGGCGGACAAGGTCTTGTACTTGTTTTTGAAGGAATGGAAAGTGTTTGGCGAAACGGTGTTATAGTTCAGCCGCTTGACGGTTCTGGCGTTACACCTGTTTCAATGCCTTCAAAATCAACTGTTGCAAATGCAAGCGACGATATTGAATTCGGCTACTGCTCTGAATTTTTGATAGAAAAAAATGACAGTGCAAAAGAAAAAGACCCGCTTAAACTCAGGGCTTATCTTGAATCAATCGGTGACTGCGTAGTAGTTGTTGACGACAGCAGTATTATCAAAGTACATGTTCATTCAAACGAACCGGGTAATGTTATTCAGGCAGGGCTTAAATACGGTCAGCTTATTAACATTAAAATTGATAATATGAGATACCAGCACGCAAACGCAGATGTAGGTGTGAAGGATGGTGAAAAGCCGGTTGAACCCGAAGTATGCGAACCTGAAAACGAATACGGATTTGTTGCCGTATGTGCAGGCAGCGGACTTGAAGAACTTTTCAGTGACATCGGCGCAGATACAATAGTAAGCGGCGGACAAACTATGAACCCGTCGACAGATGATATTTTAAGTGCAATCGAAAAAACTCCGGCAAAAGTTGTATATGTATTACCTAATAACAAAAACATTATAATGGCAGCTGAGCAAGCAGGCCCAATGGCGAAAGACAGAGATGTAAGGGTACTGCCTACAAAGACTATACCGCAGGGCATTTCCGCTATGCTTTCATTTGATGAAACTGCAAGTGCAGACGAAAACCAGATGAATATGATTTCTGCATTTGAAAATGTGGAAACGGCTCAGGTTACCTTTGCCGCAAGGGACAGCGAAGTTGACGGAAAGCCTATAAAAAAAGGCGAAATTATGGGCCTTTGCAATGGAAAAATCAAATTCATAGGCGAAAGCGTTACCGATATTGCGATTAAATCCACACAAAAGCTTTTCAAAAAGGGCGAACATTCACTTATCACAATCATTTTCGGTGAGGGTGCAAGTGAAGAAGATGCGGCAATAGTTGAAGAAGCACTTTCAAAGAAATTTGGAAACGATGTTGAAATCAGCATTGTAAACGGTAATCAGCCTATATATTATTTTATCATTTCAGTGGAGTAAGCTATGCTGAATTTAGATAGCAATATTCAATTTATTAAGGGTGTCGGCGAAAAAAGAGCCAAGCTGTTTAACAGTCTTGGCATCTTTTGCGTTGACAGCCTTATTCATTTTTATCCGCGAAAATATGAAGATTGGTCGGCAAGTAAAAGCCTTGAAGCAGTTAAAAGCGGAGAAACAGTCAGTATAAAAGCAACGCTTATCACACCGGTTAAAGAAGCGATGATAAGGCGTGGCTTAACTCTTTTTAAGTGCAAGTTTTCAGACGGTGAAAATGTGATCAGCGTCACAATTTTTAACAATAAATACCTTGCAAAATCTTTACGCATTTACGAGGATTATTACTTATACGGTAAAATAGAAAAAAGTCTGCTTAATTTTTCTATGAATTCACCTAAAATCGAAAAGGCAGAAAATATACTTGCCATTCAACCGGTTTACCCGGCGAAAGAGAAGCTCACTTCCCGTTCAATCTCTAAAATAATGAAAACCGCACTTGACGAACTCGGCGAGATTGAGGAAACATTAGATGATGAGATAATGCAAAAATATAGCCTTATCTCTCTTGATAAAGCTATCAGAAACATTCATTTTCCAAACAGTGCAGACGATTATTTGCCGGCAAGAAAAAGATTGATTTTTGAAGAACTTTTAACACTTCAACTCGGTTTACTAAAACTTAAAAGCAATAAAAAAAGCGAAACTGCGTTAGTGATAAAAGATGATTACAGCAGTGAATTTGAAAAGCTTTTACCTTTTAATTTAACCAATGCACAAAAAAGAACAATTTGTGAATGTTTGCAGGATATGAAAAGCAAATATCCTTGCAACAGGCTTGTACAGGGTGATGTAGGCTCCGGCAAAACCGCAGTTGCGGCAAGCTTGATATATTCCGTTATTAAAAACGGATACCAGGCAACTATGATGGCACCCACAGAAATACTTGCCACCCAGCATTATGAAAGCCTATTAAAAATTCTTGCCCCGGCAGGTATAAATATTCGCCTTTTAACAGGTTCAACACCGGCAAAAGAAAAAAAAGAAATAAAAAAAGCTTTGTTTGACGGTGAGATTGATTTAATTATCGGCACACACGCATTGATACAAAATGATGTTGCATTCAAAAATCTTGCCCTTGTTATTACAGATGAACAGCACCGTTTCGGTGTCAAGCAAAGGGCACAGCTTGCCGAAAAGGGCGAAGATGTACACACAATTGTTATGAGTGCCACCCCTATTCCCCGAACACTCGGTTTGATTTTATACGGTGACCTTGATATAAGCATTCTTGATGAACTTCCGCCCGGCAGGCAGGAAATACGCACGGATGTGGTGGATTCACGCTATCATAAAAGGCTTTATAAATTTATCAAAGACGCTATTGCACGCGGTGAGCAGTGCTATATAGTTTGCCCGGCTGTTGAAGAAAACGAAACAAATATTAAAAGTGCCGAAGAACTTGCCGATGAACTTGCAAACGGTGAATTTAAAGGCTATAATCTCGGAATACTCCACGGCAAAATGAAACCTAAGGATAAAGAAGCAATTATGAAATCCTTTGCAAGCGGCAAAGTGAGCTTACTTGTTGCCACAACGGTAGTAGAAGTCGGTGTGGATGTGCCAAACGCAACAATTATGGTTATTGAAAATGCAGAGCGTTTCGGCCTTTCAACCCTGCACCAACTGCGCGGCAGAGTAGGCAGAGGCAATAAAAAAAGTTACTGCGTGCTTGTATCCGACGCAAAGGGCGAAACCGCACGCGAAAGGCTTATGACTATGAAAAAGTACAGCGACGGTTTCAAAATTGCAGATACAGACCTTAAACTTCGCGGACCCGGTGACTTTTTCGGCTCACGCCAACACGGTCTGCCGGAACTCAAAATTGCAGATATGGTTGAAGATATGGACACCTTGCAAAATGCACAGGAATGTGCAAAAAGCATCTTGAGAAATGATTTTTCACTTTCAAACCACCCTGCCCTTAAAAATCAAATGAACAAAATGTTTGAAAAGATTAAGAATTAAACAGCTTTTTTTCTTGAATTCAAATCAAGCACGCTTACAAAACATCCGATTATAAGCAGAACCGACAGGGTGATATTTACGCTTGTGAGCTTTACGGGTGTTGTGCTGTTTGCAAAAACAGGCACTTCAAGCGGAAAAATGCGCAGTATTATTTTCATAACAAAATATGAAAGCACGCTTGATATAAGGCGAAAAAGCAAAAATTCAAAATAGCTCATTTTTATTTTTCTTAAACTTTGCGATATTTGCAAATGGATACATATTCCGCCAAAGGAAAGAAAAGCGGCGGTAAGCGGCAGGGAAAAATCACCGCCGCACACACCGTTTGTAATTTCAAGAAGCGGCAAAACCGGCTCGGGCATTTTAAAAATATTGCTTAATGCAGAAAACAAAACAATATATGCGGTTATCACAATCACACTTTGCGAAGCTTTCGGCGCGGCAAGTGTAAGTGCATCACCCAAAGGTACATATTCGGTAAGTGAATATGTACTTTTTTCTATCCTTTTTTCTTTAAACGAAAGTGCAAAGCCGATTATAAGCGATGAAATAACATTTGATAAAAACAGCATTACACCTATTTTGGTGTTGCCGAAAGAGGCATTGCCGACAGCGGTGATTATAAACCCACATCCGCCGCAAAAATTAAAGCACATCATCCTTTTAGCTTGATTTGAGTCTATTTCACCGGCTTCAAAAAGTTCATCACACAGCAATGCACCGGTAGGATAACCGCCCACAAGTCCGAAAAGCAGGGCAGAAAGCGAACTTTCAGGCAGGTTAAACAAAACCCTTGAAAGAAAACCGAATATTTTAATAAACACGCTGTTTGCACTTGATTTCATAAAAGTTAAAAAAATAATAAGAAGCGGCAAAAGCGACGGGGTAACAGTATTTAATGCAAGCTTTAACCCGGCATACGCACCGATGCGTGCATTTTTAGAAAAAAGAATAAATATCAACGAAAAAAGCATCAATATCACTGTTTGAAAAGCCGATAGTGTAACACTTTTGATTTTCATTTTAACCACCACTAATAATATGGCGAAAATTTACATTTTATACAAAATAATATATATTGATTATATTTTTGATATATAGTATAATAATTAAACTATCTTAGATTGGAGATAAATTATGGATAATAAAATTCCAAATATGGATTATGATGCCGACGAGGTTATCAATGAATTCAAAGAAAAAATCAAATGGCCGAAAAGCGATGAAGTAACAGCCATAGTAAAGCCGTCTAAAATGCCACTTCGTGTATTTATTTCACTTATTATCACAGCAATAGCCGGCGGTGTGGCATACTATATGATGCTTCCTGCTTTCAATATTAAAGATACACAAATGTATCTGTTTTTACTTCTTCTTGTTGTTGTATTTATGGCGGCATTTGCCCTTGTGTGCAGAGCTAACAAGAAAATTGAAAGAAAAGAATATGTTAAGAAAAAATCATTAGTTCCCGTTATAATTGCAGGCGTGCTTGTAGTTATTATGGCAATAGGTTATGTTACCGGCGTAACACTTTTCCGTGCTAAATCTTACAGTGAGCTTCTCACGATAAGTGACGGAAACTTTGAAAAAGATTTTAAAGACATCAGCTATGACAAAGTGCCGAGGCTTGACGCCTACCGTGCGCACGCACTTGCCGACCAGCAGTTAGGTTCTCTTGAGCAGTACAAGAGCCAGTATGTTGTAAGCGATAATTCAACACAAATCAACTACAAAAATACTCCTTGCAGGGTTGCATATCTTCAATATGCCGATTTCTTCAAATGGATGAATAATACTAAAAACGGTACACCGGCATATATGCTTATTGACCTTGTAAGCCAAAAAGTAACAGCAGTTAACTGCGTTGACAAATTCGGTGAGGGCATTAAGTATTCCCCTGCTGAGCTCTTTAATGAAAAACTTATCCGCCACCTTCGTTTTCAGTATCCAACCGCACTTCTTGATACTCCTAATTTCGAGATTGATGATAATATGCACCCATATTGGATTACAGCAGTACTTGATAAAACTATCGGCCTTTACGGCGGTACTGATGTAAAGGGCGCAATTATTACCGACGCTCTTACAGGCAAAAGCAAATACTATGATATTGAAACAGTTAAAACAGATAAAAGTCTTAACTGGATAGATGTAGTTTACAGCGAATCACTTGTACTTGAGCAATATAACTACCACGGTAAACTTCAAAACGGTTTCTGGAACTCACTCATTTTCCAAAATGATGTAAACATTGCTTCAACCGGAAGCGGTAACATTGCTATGGATGATGATGTTTGGGTATTCACAGGTGTAACCTCTGCTGAAAGCGATTCTTCAAACTTCGGCTTCATTCTTATCAATCAGCGTACAAAAGAAGCAAGATATTACAAGAGCGCAGGTGCTACGGAAATTTCCGCACAGCAATCTGCTACCGACGCAGTACAGAACTACGGATACCAAGCAACATTCCCTATCTTGCTCGGAATTGACGGTAACCCAACATACTTTATGTCGCTTTACGGTGACAGCGACACCGTTAAAGGCTATGCATTTGTAAGCCTTAAGGATAAAACAGTAGTAGGTACAGGGCTTCTTGACACAGCAAAGAGTGACGCAAGAGCACTTAACAATGCGATTGAAAGTTATATTGACGCTCTTAAAGAAAAGGGTATTGCCGAAAATGTGGATAAATCAAATATCATTGTAGATGAAAGCGAAATTTCAGGCTCAAATCAAAATGATATTACAAATAACACTGATAGCAACAGCTCAACTGAAAGTGAGCAAAAGCCAAGTGCAAACGAAACTACCGCTTCAGGCACAATTACAGGTACGGTTGACGATATTAAAACAAGCGTTAACGACGGTAATTCGGTTTACTATATCAAAGTTGACGGTAAGTATTACTACATCAATGTAGGCGACTGTATGGAAGTAATGCTTGTTAATAAGGGTGATACGGTAGAAATCACAACCGACGGCGGCAAAGGCACATTTATCGCAGCAAAGAATATAACAGTTAAATAAAAACACAATTTTAAAAAGAACCGCACGGTGTGCGGTTCTTTCAGCGTGTAGAAAAAGCTGAATTATAAATTTCTACACGCTGGTAGACTTTGAGAAAGTGAGATAAAT
>ERZ791632.75-NODE-75-length-37573-cov-22.2173_pt1 | contig 37573 bp, 37 predicted proteins | sample MGYA00510263_ERZ791632 | MGnify/ENA primary metagenome ERZ791632 (study PRJEB30046, sample SAMN00715181) | human gut metagenome | study: EMG produced TPA metagenomics assembly of the A metagenome-wide association study of gut microbiota in type 2... | reverse complement strand
GAAAATCAGCGCATTTACAGTCTTGCAATATATTAATTATGTAAACAACAGACCGCTTGGCAGGGTTAAGTATGCGCTAAATTAATTCCGCCAACGGTTTTTTTTATATAAAAGTTACTGACTATTTGATACTTACGCAGTGCAAGGATACGAATGATATTGAAAATACGCAAATTTATTTCCATGAAATATACGAAAATACGCAAATTTATATTGAAAAATCCTTTGAAAATACGCAAATTTGGATGTTTGAGAGTTTTATCACAATAATAACCATTGTAGCATCTCACCAAAGTGGAATCTATGGTTTGAGCCAAAAGAGCATCAAATTGCTCCATAATAGAAAAAATTCCTCCAAAAGGAGTGAGTTTTTCAGATTTTATTTGTATTTTGCCATGTCATTCAGAGTTTTATTTGTTATTTATTTTACAACACTAAGATAAGTGAAATTTCTGACATGACAAAATGAGGGTGTGTCATAAGTCTGTGACGCACCCTCTTTTCTTATCATCTGACAGGAAACCCTATCTTGTTACACACATAACAAAGCGAGAAAAATGATATATATAAATTATTGTCACAAAAACAACATATCCGATAGCAAAATGTCATTTTCAAGGCTAAAAACAAGCGGTTGACCCATATCAAGAAAAACATATTGCAATGATATTTCTCGGCAAAAGATGCCGTTATTCGATAAAAAAGTGTTAACTTTGCACTCGTATTTAAGGAATAACAAATAATAAATTTTAAAAAGGTTAATAATTATGATGACTATTTTTACAATGGCTTTCGCCGCAGTTATGTTTTCAGGTATGGTTCTTTGCATGGGCATGTTCTTGAAACACGTAGTAAACTCAATTCCAGAAATGACTGACATGAGCCATTCTGTTAGCTTGAGCAAGTAAGAATAGAACAATACATAATATATATATACATGAATCACTCTAGAAATAGAGAGAGATTTATATAAAGATGAGGGTGTGTCATAAGTCTGTGACACACCCTCTTTTTTCGTTACACTAAGATAAATGAATTCTTCGACATGCAAAACCTGAGTGAGTTTTTTTCGAGAATTACTCATTCAGAATGAGCAAAAAGGAGGATTATCAAGTAACGATAGCTATGAATGATGAGAAAACAAAAATCCTCAACTTGCACAACGAAATAGCCTCAACTTGCACAACAGAATTACCCCAATCTGCACAATAAAAGCGCTATAACTTGTACAATTTAACAATTAATCTATTGTTATTCAATAACTTTTGTGTATCTTTGCACCCAACCAAAAGCATATATTTTTGTCCCGGATGCTTTGGATTTTCAGGATATAGTTGTTCAACATAGCCTTCTTCCATTGCAGGATATAGATATTTATCAAGGAAATAAGTCTTGTCTTTCAACTTTATACATTCCATTATCTCCTTGGCGGCCATCATGTTATCTCTTATTACAGTAATTACTTTCATTAACTGTGGGGTAACTGTGGGGTAGCTTGTTGGGTACCTTCTTTTTAGCTCTGCTTATCATGGCATTTATTCTATTCTTATTTAACTCAAGTTTCGCATGTAAGCTCCACACGCGCCGAAAGGCAGCATACTAGAGGGGTGTTACTTATTTTAGGCAGTAACGAAATCCTCCTTGATAAGATGCAGGAGAAGCTGAATGATATGATGAGAAGGGATGATGAATTGGATAAGGATGAGGCGATGAAAAAGCGTGAAATTGGAAAATTTGGTAAAATCCAACAGAAAGTTAACAAAAAGTTTGGTAATGTGGAAATAAAAGCATATTTTTGCGCACTAAATAAGTATATAACATTAAAAATAAGAAGATTATGGCAATAGAATTTAAAACAATACCTGTCCTTCATGGTGAGGCAGCAGCTCGTTTCGTAGAAGCGGCTGATGAGGCATTGGAAAAGCGTGGCTCCATTGACTTCTCCAAGCAAGTAGCCAAGGCACGTGCTATATTAAAACGTTCAAAACTGTACACTTAAGATGTTAGAGCAATGTGATTTTATGGAACTGACAGAGGAAGTCTTGCAGCAATGCAAAGGTTTCACTTGTAAGGATGAGGACATAACGGAGTTCTTTACCCAAGACTATGCTGACTATGCCTATCAGTTGTTAGGAAAATCATATTGCTTTGTTAAACCAGAAACATCTGAAATAGTCTGTGCATTTACTGTCGCTAATTCAAGCGTGAAAGTTGATTCACTTCCTTCAAACCTTCGGAATAAGCTTAATAGAAAGATTCCGAATGCCAAGCGAAGACCACAGTATCCTGCTGTATTGGTAGGACAGTTGGCAGTAAGTGATTTGTTCTGTGGACATCATGTTGGAGACGAATTGTTGGATTTCATCAAATCATGGTTTATAGACCCACTGAATAAAACTGGATGCCGATATGTCATTGTTGATGCCGTCAACCATCAGAAAGTATTTGAATATTATCAACGAAATGGTTTCAAATTTCTGTTTTCGTCAGATGAGGAGGAATGGACCTTCTTGCATAACAAAGGTCAAGCGTCAACAACTCCGATAGAGCCGATGAAGACACGACTGATGTACTTTGATTTGATTTATCTCCGCACAAAATAGCAAATGAAAGATAATAAGCCTCTCAGGCGCGCCGAAAGGCAGCATACTAGAGGGCATTACTTATTTTAGGCAGTCTTTATTTTTGAAACTACATCATTTTCTCTGATTATTTTAACTACATTGAACGTTAGCTCTCATGATTCTGGTCATTTAGTCAAAGTCATTCCCGGTCAAAATCATTTACGATATTATAAAGAAAGGTTATTATTCCTCAACTTATAAAACAAGATACATGGTTCGCTATAAGAGTTTTTCATTACCGCCAAATTACCGCCAAATTACCGCCAAATCACTTTCTATCGTTCTCGAAAGTCTCCGACATTTACACCGACATTCTGCGATAATTTCTTCTATCATTTATACATTCTTTCGGGATAAAAATAAAAAAACTCCAACTTCACAACTGGGCGGCTTACTACAAAGATATTTTATGATGGAATTTCAGATATCTTGAAGATTTCCGTCATTCCTCATAGGTCTATATACAGTCTCCATAATGGTTCGTTTTCCCAACCTAGCGGAAATCCCATGGCATGTAAATCTACATTGGGGTATTCAGCAAATAATTTGTACAGAGAACTTTTCAAGTCCATGCAAGGTGTAATAGTTTGCTCCAAATATAATAAGGTGCATAGCTGATGGTACAACTTGATGGGCTTTTGACTTGGAGTAATCCATTGAAGAAGAAGTCCAAACTCTCTTGCCACTTGCTTTTTTAGCCGATTATCCTTAAACAGGCAAAACAACTTAGAAAGCGTACCAAAAGAAACTACCTCCAAGGTTTTCCATACGGGAGGAAGAGCTGGATAAGTATATTTTTGGGAATGCTCCTTGATGAAATCTTCATTTGAACGAGATACCTCTTTCTTGATATTGTCAAGACAGCCTTGATAAAACTCTTCATTCTTGAACAAGGATGAATCCATAAACCAAAATGCGCCGTGTTCTATTGAGAACATTTGAATCATCTTAGTTCGAAGAGAAATCTCTATATCTTGGATTGCCTTGAATATAAGTTGACGGAGTTCTTTATCAAAGAGATAAAGGTTGATGGCTTGCTCAAATGTACTGCCCGACTTGTATAGATGATGTAGTTGGTTGTTTGTCGTAGTTCATATACCCATATAAAAAGCGAAGTCCCACCATAGTACGCATCGTTGAGAGGCGTGGTGGGATTTGTTGCTGCAGAGATATGCTTTTTTGTCGGAATCTCCAAACTTTTCTTGAAAATCTGCTTATAAAAGGGGGAATTTAACGCAAAAAGTTCTAATTTCCATAAAATCTCATTGTGAATCATTGGATATTTAGAAAATTGTCGTATCTTTGACCGAGTAATTTTTACTTGAAGCATCAAATGAGAAATACTGGTCGTCCATTATCATATAATCCTCTCTCTGCTTCTTACTTAGACTTTTAATTTCGGGGAACATAGATATTGGAACTATTACTTCTCGTCCATCAGTCAAGAATACTGCCATTGCTCCACGCTTTACTCCAAAATCCAGTTTCTTGATTCCTAAAGTTGTCTCTTTGAATTTACACATTATATCAAAGCAAGTTTACCCATTATAAATATATTTATTTTATTACAAAGGAGCTGCTGATATTACCGCCAAATTCTACAATAACATCTTCTATACAATAGCATACACCTATTTTCTGATAAAAGAGATTATTCATCTATCAGCTGGAGATAACTAATAGCTTTTTCCGTACCGAAAAAATACTGGCGATTCAACTTTTTGTAGGTCAACTCTTTTACAAGTTGTTCTAAATTCATCCCCCCATTCAAATATCTTTCCAGTTGAAAAGCAACACCATCATCAGCTACGGGGCCTACCACCACATCATAGCCATGAACAAATTTATCATTATCTCTTTTACGATTAGCAATAATAAATTTCGCCCATTCTATTGAAGGACTATCGAAAGTCAATACTTTCAGACTTCCATCAGTCAAAAGTTTCTCATCAAACAAGAACTTTGTCACGACAGGAGAACCTGAACCAATTATACGAGATCGCTTGATGGCCATATCCATTGCCTGTGGAAAAATATCGGTCAGATAAAAGCCTTGACCAAAATCCTTATAAGGCTTACACTTAGTAAAGTCTATCTTGTCTATGAACAAATTGGACCCATGATATAATTCTAACATACTAAACCTCCTCCATACCTATGACAAATAACTGCCAAATCATCCACTGCATCGTCTAAAGAAAGAAGATGCTCTGCCCCATAACATTCATACAAGAATTCCAATCCCTTATACCTTTTAAGATAAGCATAGGATTGCTTCAAGGATAAGCCAAAACGCTGCGCAAATTGGCTCACACAATATATAATATAATAAGTTTTATTCTCTAATTCCATCATTCTCCAACTATTTTTCCATATTTCAGTTCGTCCTTCAACAACTCATAGTTATACCCGGAGCTCTCATAATATAACCCTGTTTCCAAATCCTGAAGTCTTTCAAATAACTCCGAATTATAAACACAATCTAATGCCTCTTCAAGAGAATACTTGAAGTCTTCCATCAACCACATTACCATATCTTTGATACGGGCATTTATCATGATGCTTATCTGACCGGCAGTAAGCTTTGTTTGTACTTCCATAACTATATACTTTTTCTTTTGTGGGCAAATTTACTAAAAACAAATGAGTTTTCTCCATTTTCCCCAATAATTTTATACGATTTTCAGTTTTTATTTGTAATTTCGCAGCAAATTTCTAAACACATATTAATTTTAAACAACATGTTGCAAAAGTTATTCGGTTTTGACCCTGCTCAAAACAAACTGAAAACGGAGGTGGCTGCGGGTATCACCACCTTCCTCACCATGGCCTATATCCTGGCCGTTAATCCTAACATCTTCAGTCATCTCGCCGCTCAGGGCATGGATACACACGCAGTGTTCACTGCCACCGTACTGGCTGCCATCGTGGGTACACTCGTGATGGCTGTCTATGCAAAGAAACCTTTCGGACTGGCTCCTGGTATGGGTCTGAACGCTTTCTTCGTATTCACGGTCTGCCTCACTATGGGCTATCCCTGGCAGATGGCACTCACGGCTGTTCTCATCGAAGGTTTCATCTTCATCATCCTCTCCGCTACCGGTATCCGCTCGATGATGGTGGATGCTATTCCGGCTTCCCTGAAACGTGCCATCGGTGCTGGTATCGGCCTCTTCATCGCCTTCATCGGTCTGAAGAATGCAGGTATCGTGGCTGCCAATGAGGCTACTTTCGTCACCATCGGTAAGATCACCGAAGGCTCTGCCCTGCTCGGCGTTATCGGCATCATCCTGACCAGCGTGCTCGTCATCAAGAAAGTGCCTGGCAACCTGCTCATCGGTATTCTCGCTACTACGATCATCGGCATTCCTATGGGCATCACGGAAATACACGGACTGGTAGATGTGCCACCTTCGGTTTCGCCTATCTTCTGCCAGTTTGATTTCTCCAAGGTCTTCTCCATCGATATGGTGATCATTGTCTTCACCTTCCTCTTCATCGATATGTTTGATACGATGGGCACACTCGTGGGCGTCTGCACCAAAGCGGGCATGATGAAACCGGACGGAAGAATTCATGGACTCAACAAGGCGTTCATGGCGGATGCCGTGGCTACCGTGGCTGGTGCCTGCTTCGGAACAAGTACTACTACCACCTATGTGGAGAGCGCTTCGGGTGTTGCCCAGGGCGGTCGTACGGGTCTTACTGCCTTCATTACTGCCATGTGCTTCTTAGTGGCCCTGTTCTTCGCACCACTATTCCTGTCAGTTCCTTCTGCAGCAACTACTCCAGTGCTCGTCATCGTGGGTCTGTATATGATGTCGCCTATCAAGGACATCGACCTGAACGACTATGCAGAGTCTATCCCTGCTTTCATCACCATCATCATGATGCCGCTCACCTACAGTATTTCTGATGGTATTCTCTGCGGTATGATCAGCTATGTGGCCATCAACGCCTGCTGCGGAAACTTCAAGAGGCTGAGCATCACTATGTGGGTATTGGCTATCCTCTTCGTGCTGAAATATATCTTCATCTAAACAGAGATGAAAATACGGTTTAGATAATAATCCTAACTATATAATGAACAGATCCGGTTGGAACTCATGGGGTTCTAACCGGATTTTTTTATCCCCATCCCTCATTGTAACCTATCTGTAACATACAATACTGCCCTGTAACATAATCGTCACAAACACGTAATGCGCTTCGCACCCCTGCTTTCAAAATATCATCGTACCTTTGCACCCGAAAGAAATTACAAATTAGAAATGAGAAATTAGATATGGGTACAATTTATTTATGTATTGTGATCTTCCTGCTCTGTCTGGCAGTGTTTGATCTCTTTGTGGGAGTCAGCAATGATGCTGTCAACTTTCTGCAATCTGCCATCGGTGCTAAGGTGGCTAAGTTTCGCACAGTGCTGATCATCGCATCCTGCGGTGTGGTTCTCGGTGCTATCATGTCTTCAGGAATGATGGACATCGCCCGTCATGGCATCATGAGTCCGGACCACTTTACCTTTGAAGAAGTGATGACGCTCTTCCTTGCCGTCATGGTAACTGATGTCATCATACTGGATGTGTTCAACACCTTAGGTATGCCTACCTCTACTACCGTGTCATTGGTATTCGAGTTGTTGGGAGGTGCTTTCATCCTTGCCACCCTCAAGATGATAGGTGACGATAGCCTCAACTATGGTGTATTGCTCAACAGCAACAAGGCTTTGGAGGTAATCATGGGTATCTTCTCATCTGTCATCATCGCCTTTGTTTTCGGTGCGCTCGTGATGTGGATTTCCCGTATCGTCTTCACGTTCAATTACAGAAAGCATTCCCGCTATTCCATCGCTATCTTTGGTGGAATCGCCTTCACTGCCCTCTCCTACTTCATCTTCATGAAGGGTCTTGGCAAGAGTCCTTATCTGCCAAGTGAGTGGCGCGACTTTATCGACCAGAACATCGGGTTGCTGCTCGTCATCACCTTCGTGGTTTCTGCCATCGTGATGGAATTTCTCCACCTCTGCCGCGTCAATATCTTCAAGTTCACCGTTCTGATGGGTACCTTTGCCCTGGCTATGGCATTCGCTGGTAACGACCTTGTCAACTTCATCGGTGTGCCTCTGGCTGGTCTTTCTTCTTACAATGACTATATGGCAAATGCCAACGGCGCTGCACCTGACAGTTTTATGATGACCTCATTGATGGAGAGTGCCAAGACCACTCCTGTCTATCTTCTCGCTGCCGGTTTCGTGATGATTGTTGCAATGGCAACCTCCAAGAAGGCACAGAATGTGATCAAGACTTCTGTAGATTTGAGCCGTCAGGATGAAGGCGATGAGATGTTTGGCAGTTCTTTTGTTGCCCGTGTCATCGTGCGCAACTGTCAGGCTACAGATTCTTGGCTCAACAAGTATCTGCCAAATTCCTTGAAAAGATGGATCAATTCCCGCTTTGATAAGAATGCCGTAGAACTCGAAGAGAGCGCTGCTTTCGATGTAGTTCGTGCTGCAGTCAACCTGGTACTTGCTTCTATGCTCATCACCATCGGTACCAACCTCAAGTTGCCTCTTTCTACCACTTACGTTACCTTCATGGTGGCAATGGGTTCTTCACTTGCCGATAGAGCCTGGAGCCGTGAGAGTGCCGTATTCCGTGTTACTGGTGTATTGAGTGTGATCGGTGGATGGTTTATCACAGCCGGTGTTGCTTTCGCAGCCTGCGCCATCGTTTGTCTTACCATGCATTTCGGTGGCATCCTCGTTCAGAGTGCTTTCATGATTCTTGTTATCTTCTTGCTCATCCGCAGCAATATCAAGTACAACAAGAAGGCTAAGCAGGAAAGCAAGGGCACTACCTTCCAGCTGATGATGCGCTCCCACGACCCGGAGATTGTATGGGATTTGCTTCGTCGCCAGGTATCTCGCACCCAGAGCTTCGTTTGCAAATTCGCCCTGAACGAGTTCAATCTCATCGTAGATGGTCTTGCCAGCGAGAGCACCCGTGATCTTCGCCATGCCAACAAGGAACTGAAGAAAGAGCAGGACATGCTGAAGAAATTCCGCCGTCAGGAGATGCTCGGTCTGAAACGCTCTCCTATGGAGATTGCCATCGAGCGCAACACCTGGTTCCATCTGGGCGCCAACAGCAACCAGCAGTTCATCTACTCTCTCCGCCGTATGCTCGACCCGGTGAAGGAACATGTGGACAACAACTTCAATCCTTTGCCAGCAGAATACATCAACGAGTTTGCTCCTGTACGTCAGAAGATCAATGACCTGATGAAGATGAGTTGCGAACAGATTGAGACCAACCGATATGAGAACTATCGTGAAATCCTCGCCGAGGCTGATGCCTGCAAGGATGAACTTTCAGTGCTTCGCAAGAAACACATCGACCGCCTGCAGAACATGAAGGATAATAGCTTGATGCAGATTTCCTTGGTTTATCTCAATATCCTCCAGGAGAGTCAGGAATTCCTAAGCGTGATGAGACACCAGCTCAGAGCTGCCAAGAAGTTCATGGAAGCCTAAATTAGTAATGACAAATGAGAAAGATGATAAAATGAGAAATGACAAATGAGAAATGACAAATGACAAATGACAAATGAGAAAAGAGGATGTGTCAAAGTCCATGACACATCCTCTTTTCATTTTTTCATATTTATTTCTTCATATTCATTTCTAATTTCTCATTTTATCGTCTTTGTCATTTTTTTAGGCAGGAAATGGCGCCAGCCATAATGCCAGATGCGGAACAGAGGTTCGCTCAGAGCCTCAGCCGGATAATAGCGAAGGAATCGCAAGTCGCGACATAAACGCTGCAAATTATGACCAATAAAACCATCACCAAGACCATTGCGACTGTCATACCTGCCGAAATTTCCACCAGCAAGTATTTCATGAAGCAACATCTCGCCTCGTCGGATATCTACTGGAACCAACATCTTGTCCTCCGAAAGTCCTAACACTTCACGCAAGACATACATCATCGCTCCTGCAAAATTCCATAACCCCAACTGCTTCAGCGTCTGCTGGATTTCACTCAGAGAAGAATGATTTTCCGAATCTGAAATAGCAGAACCCGTCTGCTGCTTTTCCAATTCATCCATCAAACCCGTCACTACGAAATAATAGTCAAGCACCTGACGCAGCCCTACTCCTTCATAGAAATAGTGATGATAGAGATGATACAACTGATAGACTGCATTAAAAGAAGCCGTAGGAACGGCAACCTTCATCTCAGCCTTCCCCTTCTGCGCATCGCTACCAGATGAAACCGGACGACTGTCCAAACTTACCAGATGGCTGCACTGTCTTCCCTTCTCCTCGTTCAGCCATTTCTGCAAACGGCGATTATAGAAGAAATTGGCCATGATGGCAGGAGTAGAATGAAGTTCAACGGCTATATCGTTGATGAAAAGTCCCACATGATTGAGACTCTCATCGCTTACATACCCCTTATCTTTTGCCAGGGAACAAGCCAAGGAACGAATCTCTTCGCGGGACGCATCTACCCACACATCCACATCACCCGGAGTTCTCGAAACAGGATGGGGATAAAGCATGGCATTGCCCTGGCCCTTCAGAATACAACAAGGATAACCTGCCTCTCTTATTTTCTTATATACATACACTGTGGCTTTATTCAGGATACTGTTGCGCATCATGAGCTTGTGGCTCAGTCCGAACCAGATCAACAACAAGTTCTCGTTAGGAGCTACTCCCTTAGGCAACTTCTGGACTCCATCCATCGCGATTCCCACCAAGGTTTGTTTCTTGACGAAATCGAAGAAAGCCTTCCAGTCGAAGTCTTTCAATGCTGTTCCATCCAAGAACTCCTTACCTTCGTAAAGTCCTAAGGAAAACTGTATCAAACGAAAATATAATTCCATCATGTTGTCGGGGTAACCCTATTTTGCCAGTATAGTGTTATTTTGTTTAAACGTTGATTTATCTTCTACTTAAAAATCCTCTTTTCATTCGCAAAAATACATTTTTCCTTTCAAACCACCAAACTTTCTTGTCATTTTTTAACCTAAATATACAATTCAGCGGAATATATGGCAAAAACAATCCCCTGCAGGATTTCCTATCAGGATTTCTGCAGGGGATTGTAAGAAAGGAATTGTATGAAATTCTGTTTATATGTTTTTATTGGATTCCTCCATGTGTAGGCACAACTCGCTTGATAGTACCATCTGCATTGAATTCCAACTTGTCGATGCAAACCTCACGGTGAACACCTGGCTGGAAATGGATATAATCCTTGTTGATGCGATGATAGACAATATACCACTCATCTGTGCCTGGCTTCTGGATTACTGAGTTATGGGCAGTGCCGTAAATCTCATGCTGAGGGTCCTGAATCAGGACGATAGGATCCTTCGCTACCTCGATAGGACCGAGCGGAGACTTGGATGTTCCGTAAGCCACATGATAGTTGGCTGCACCCGTATCATCCACCGACCACATGAAGTAGTAGAGTCCGTTACGATAGAACACGTATGGAGCCTCGCGATAAGCATAGTCTCGCAGGCTTCCACCCTTTGGAGTCATCACTGTCACGGTTTCATCCTTAATCTTGGTCATGCTTGGCTCCAACTCGGCACCTGCCATGAAACTGTTGCCCCAATAGAGGTAAGGCTTCTTCGATACTGGGTCGATGAAGACATCCACATCGATGAGCTGACCGTTGCAACCTGGATGATTCTTCGCCAGAAGAGGGTGACCCAGGTCAACGAATGGACCTGTAGGAGAATCAGAAACCGCTACACCCATCTGCTTTCTGCCGTTGTCATTAGGACGGGCACTGAAATAGAGATAGTACTTGTAGCTGCCGTTCTTCTGCTTCACCTCTACGGCCGCCGGAGCCCAGAGATTGCCGTTAGCCCAGGAAATCTGGTCGCTCTTGGCATCGAGCGCCACACCTTCGTTCTTCCACTCCTTCAGGTCGGCAGAAGAATATACGTAGTATTTATATCCACCCCAGCCCGGTTTTCCATCGGTGGTAGAATAGATATAATACTTACCCGTCTTGTTGGAATACAGGATTTCCGGATCGGCATGGAAACCTGGCAGGATTGGGTTGCCCTTGCCTGTATAAGAAAGATTCAATACATAACCCCACTTCTGCTGCAATCTCTCCATCTCGTCCTTGGTTACAGAACAAACCGTTCCATGACGAGGGAAGAAATCCTTGCGGAAAGACTCGGGCTTGGTAGAGAAAGTATTCAGATCCTTGGAAGTCTGATACTCATAACGGCCTGAACCATAAAGGTCGTACATCAGCACATACTCATTCTTGTCATTAAGTTTGAATACACCGGAACCTTCCACACCGGTCTTGCTATCTGCGTAAGCATCGATAAACTTGAAGTCCTCCTTCCAAGGTCCCTTCAGATTCTTGGCAGTAGCCTGCTGGATTCCATTCTGGATTTCCTTGCCTTCGGCATTCTTGATGTTTCCTTTATAGAACATGTGGTAAACGCCGTTGCGCTCGATGATGTCGTTATCGATGCAACCATACTTGGCATTGAAGAGCACCTTCGGCTCACTCTCGAAACCAGTGAAGTCCTTGTTGGCATAAGCATAATAGGTAACGAGGCTCTTTCTGCCATCGCCAGTACGCTGAAGGGTAAAATAGATCATATACTTCTTGGCCTTCTTATCATAGATGGTCTGTGGAGCCCATACCCAATAGGCATCGCTGAAATGCTCCTTGTAGTCTTCCTTCAACACGATTTTAGAGTGCGTCCAGTTCACCAAGTCCTTAGACTTCATCAATACGATGCCCGGATTATCCTTCCATCCATTCTTCACGGTGTTCATATCTGTAGCCACGATGTAATAGCAGCCATCTTCACCACGAAGGATATGAGGGTCGCGAATACCGCCACTGGTACTGATAGAATCGCTGGCGATGACAGGCTGGTTGTCATTGAGCGCATACCAGTTCTTGGCATCCTCACTGATGGCAAAACGCAGATGTTCCTGCTGGTTGCCACTTCCCTCGAAATAAGCGAAGAGATAACCTGCAAACTTGTTGTTGGTTGCAGCCTTCTTTGCGGCAGAAACCTGGAGAGGTGTTCCCCATGCCAACGCTGCCAGCAATAAAGAACTGAATGTAATCTTCATCTTCATGATTTTCTTTTAAGTTAGTGTTATTATTGTTTTTGTTGTTTATGTCATAATACACATCAAGAACTCCATATACTTATTTTTTTAATAAGCTCAATCCTTACAAGCCCAAGCATAAAAGAGTTACTTATAGTGTCAAAACTACATTTATTGAATTACGGCTGCAAAGATACTAAATAATATGTAAACTAACAAGCGTTCATGAAGAAAAATTTCTTCTGCATCATAACATTCAGACAAAGGTATTACCTGAGGTTATTCCTCAACAATTCACCTATTATAATTAGCAGGAAGAATACAAGGATATAGAGATAATACTGCTCGCGCTTGATGAAATCAGCGAAACTGAATTTCCTTCTTCTATTTCCGGCAAGATAGATGTGATAGTCGTATGCCATCATAAAGACGATGGATATAGAAAACACCACCGCCATGACTCCGATAACCACGATGACATAGGACACAGAAAAAAGAGAGTTTTGTTGGTCTTGTATCATAATCTTTATCTTTCGCTTTTAAGTTTTAATGCAAAGATAGTGGTAAAAATCCAAAAAGAGGTGTTGCATTCCTATGGTTGTTGTTGCATTCCTACCAAAAAAGGTGTTGCATTCGTAGGAATGCAACACCTTTTTAAACATTTATTAACCATTAAAGCTATATCATCTGTTCGCGCCATTGACTAGGCGACAGCCCTGTCTTTTGCTTGAAAATGCGGTATATCTGTGTATGGGATGAGAATCCGCACTCAGTAGATATGGCATCATTGCTAAATTCCGGATTTTCTTTCATCATGCGAACCGCCTCATTAAAGCGGATATCGCTGAGCCATGTTCGGAAATTGGTATGCTGAGAAAGATTGAAGTATTCGGTAAGTTCATTCTTCTTGCAACCCAAGTTGGCAGCAAGCGAATATATGGTGACATTGCAGTCTTTGTACATTCTGTCATCACACCATTTTTCTAATGCAGCTTCTATCTTTTTCATCCGTTCTGAGGAGGAAATGCTCAATTCTGTCTGCCCATCATCCCCGCTATCCAGCTGGGCTCCATAGGCTGTCTGGTCTGCCGTTTTCTCTTGTTCTTCCAGTTCCTCTTGTTCTTCCAGTTCCTCTTGTTCTTCCAGTTCCTCTTGTTCTTCCAGTTCCTCTTGTTCTTCCAACATATTCTCTACTGGTGTAATAAAATAGCCCAACGAGATGAAACTATGGACAAAGAATATGAGAACAAGTAACATCAGCGGACCTACCACCAACAACAAGGTATTGAAGAGAATGGCTATGGGAAGAAAAGCTGCTGAGACGCATACCAATACAAGACTGGATCGTGCATATCGAACGTGTGGCAGAAGATCGCCAGCCGACTCCTCCAACAGTTTTTTCTTGCGCTTCAGTACCTCAGAATAGCTGGCATAGATGAAGTATGCCATACTTCCCACAAAGAGTGCGAGCATCACGTATAACAAACCGCCCAGATGGAGACTTTTGTTGCTGAAAACGCCAAAGATGAAGATGGCGACAATCAGCGCATAGGCAGCCGCACTACGCAAACAATAGCGACGCATGACGCTTCTTGTGCTCTCCATATTGATGATGGATAGGGTGATGGCAAAAACCACGGGAGTGTAGAACATGATATTAACGACTGCCCCCACATCAGCACCTTGGGCTCGAAATCCCTGAGTCATCTGCAAGAAGTAATGTATGCAGAATACGGCCATTGATCCACAAAGCAACCACCGGGAGGTCTCGTAGCGTCTTACCTTCCATCTCACCTGCAGAGAAGCCATTGCTATATGCAAGCCCAACATGCCGGTAATGGTGCAGCAAATCAACTGTAATATAAATATTGATGTCATGATCTGAATTAAAAAAATAGAAAAGTCGCTGCAAAAGTACAACTATTTACTGAGAAATGAATAGATTTTCACAAAAAAGTTTCCCAAACTCCTTTTTTTATCTTAACTTTGCAGTCTCTATCATCTATAGCAGTCGCACTATCCATCATAGAAATAACTTCATCAAAGAAAATAAAATCACAAAAGAAAATACATAATGGAAAATAAAAAGATTCCTTATCGTGCCATCGCTCTCGACCTCGACGGCACGCTGACCAACCACGAGAAAGTGGTGACACCTCGCACCCGTCAGGCTCTCCTGAAAGCTCAAGACAATGGTGCCATCATCATTTTAGCTTCCGGGCGCCCTACATACGGTATCCAACCAGTAGCAGAATGTCTTGAACTGGAAAAACGAGGCGGATTCATTCTTTCCTATAATGGCGGAAAGATTGTGGATGCCAAGACCGGTGAGGAATATTTCTCACAATATCTGCCAGATAGCGTGATACCTTTATTATATCAGTATGCCAAGGAAAAGAACTATGCGCTCTTAGGATATGCCGGCAATGAGATCATCACCGAAATGCCAGACGACCAGTATGTGAAGGAAGAATCCCGCATCAACAAGATGAACGTCAGAAAAGTAGAGAATCTGCTTGATGCGCTGGAGCCTCATCCTACCAAACTCCTGATGACTGGCGACCCTACCGACATGCAGAAGGCAGAAGAAGAACTCTCTGGCATTGTAGGCGACAAAATGTCTGTTTTCCGCTCGGCTCCTTTCTTCCTGGAACTGGTTCCTAACGGCATCGACAAAGCACAGTCTTTGCAGAAATTATTGGGTAAAATCAATCTCACTCCTGCAGACATGATAGCCTTCGGTGATGGATATAATGACCTCAGTATGCTCAAACTTGCCGGTGTCGGTGTGGCTATGGCTAATGCTGCTCCTGAGGTAAGAGCGGAGGCTGACTACGTTACTCTTTCCAATGAAGAAGATGGTGTGGCTGCTGCGCTGAACCACTTCTGGAAATGAGAAATGAGAAATGAGAAAAAAGTTGGTTTCATTCTGGGTGAAACCAACTTTTTTTGATGATTGTCCAACGATTTCTGATTATCTCTGAACGACTTTCTTCACATTCACAATGTAACTACCAGTTCACCGGTCTTATCATTATAATAAACGGCTATTACCTGGTTGGCTTTTAAAGTAGGAGTGATGGACTTCTCTACATTCTTAGCCTTATAATTCAAAGTCACCTTGATACTTGATGCCTGCAGATTCTTGAGATAAACCTTGGTAGAATCCTCGGCATCCTGAATAGCCTGCAGACCGGAGCCCTTGACCGTGAAGCCTAAGATTTCGCCCTTGGAATGATTGACGTCCAAGAGGAAAGTGGCATCTGCCTTGGAATCCACAATATTGGTTTCTACCGTAAATACTGGCGCTGCACCATTGAGCTGTATATCCTTCAACTGGCATCGGGGTTCCCCACAGAAGTTGGACAGGAGCATATAGGAAGCCGCATCTGGATCTGTGGCGATAACACCATTCCATCCCTCAGCTACCATCTCCTTCAAACTGATAGTCTTCTGCATCAGCTTGCGGGTACTTTCAGCATTCACATTACTATAATAGATGATATTGCGCTTATCTACGATGTCGCCAGCCTTCACATCCTTACTCTTGTCGCTGTAAGAAGCATAGAGTTTGGAAGTATTCACGGAATTGTTGTTGGCACGGTTTCCAAAGCCCATGGTCTTACCATCTACGTTGACAACACCCAGAGCATTATCGATATTCACCCAGTTGGTATTCAGGGTGAGGAATTGGGAGCCATCACTCTGCTTGTGGGTCATGCCTGACTCCTGATTCTGGGCATTGTCGAAATAGAGCGTACGCTTGGTACGGGTCAGTTCATCGGTACTGATAGCCATCAGACCTCCCTGATCCTTGGTAATGGTGGCAGCTGCATTGGCACGCACATAATCGGTATAGATGACTGCATTGCCTGGAGTAGAATAGATGGCAAAACGATTATTGAGCGTTCCGTCGTTCATATTCAGTTCGCCGTTCATCGTATAACTGTTGCCACGGAGATTATAGATGCCGCTGACTACAGGTGTGGCGTTTGTACTCTTACCACTTACCTGATAACTACCGAGGAAATTGCCGGTATTGTTCTCACGGTAAGGTACGATCATCTTGTTCTTATCCGCACTATTGGCTGCAATGTATCCCGTATAACTGCCCTTACCTGCACTCCATGAGAAACAGGTGAAACGGTCGTCTGTAGAAGCACGGACGATATTCTGGCAAGGGAATATCCGGGCGGCAGCATAACGCTGGTTGAACGCATCCCAATCTGTAGGGGTTACATCTGCTGTAGATATTGCCTCATGCATCAGCCAGGTCATCATCACACGATGAGCCTCTACACCCATACGGCGTGCACCGATATCTGAGCGCAACAACCAGGATCCGTCAGACGTTGTAGTCTGGCGTGCCTTGATATTCTTATAAGCCAAGTTCTCAAGCATCAGCGCATCCGGATCGTTCAGGAAACAGGCATTGGTAGTGTAAGAAGTGATTTGGTCGAAAAGGAAGAGGCTCCAGTCATTACCATTAGGCATAGCCAGTTCGCCATCTGCCAGAGCCAGCCAGTTGAGCACCTCCTTCATCACCTTGTCATTATTGTGCATGAGCGAATTGGTCTTCCACTTCTCCTCACCGATAGTCTTCTGCTGGAAGAGTTTCAGCGCCAGAGCTGCCTCGCCCAACTCCTGTATCACTACGTTCTGATAGCTCGTATGGAAGAAGTTGTGGTTCTGGAGCGTATAGTCGTCAAAAAGATTCTGTCCCTTATAGAGGTCGGCCACCGTCTTCTTGTCATAATGCGGATCGATAACTGTCGTATTATGGGCATCATCCTTATGAGAATAACTGTTGATGGCAAACTCACGGAGGCGCTCAAACCACTTAGGAGCCATCTCATCGTTAGGGAACAGACCCAATGTAGCAGCCAGCACATCAGCCTCCCAACCATTCTCTTCAGCTTTCGTATCCCCGTTATAACCGGTAGGTATCGTGCGATTCAACTCATAATTGCATTCAGCCTTCAGGAGTTTCTCGATATATCCCTTCTGTTTGTCGGAGAGTTTATCCCACTGGAAATAAGCGGAATAAGCTACGGACATCGCCCAAAGTGAACTTTCCCAAACATAATCGCTACCGGAAGTAGAACCCCAGTAGGTATTACCAGAACAGGTTTTCAACTTATTTGCCTTATGGGTAGAGTAAGCGAAAACCAGACTCTTCATCGCCATCTTTTCCAGGTCATCCCAAGTAACGCCCTCAGGCAGAGTCACCTTGTCCTTACCATATTTTACGAGGAAAGCAGAAATCATGGATAGGTCGGCATTGGAGCGAACACCGTCCTCATTATTCTGCATGGTACTATTACACTTGAAGGCACCACATACCTCATTCACAGAATTTGTCGCAACACAATCCTGGAAATCATTTTTCAGATACTTGGAGAATTTGGCCAACATATCCATCAGGTCACCCTTCATGGTAGCCTCATCCACAAACTGATTGTTGATTACCCCTTCTATAGGACTGGGCACACTCTCCTCAGTAGGAGTCACCTCTTTCGCCTCATTGGAATGATCACTTACCGCTTTCACCTTTTTCTTGAAAGCAGTAGAAATCTCAGAAGTCTGTCCCTCAGTATTTCTCATTTCAGGAGCGATGACTCCCGTAGATGCAGCCATAGCTACACCAGCAGAAAGTACAATGGCAGAACAAAATGTTTGTTTCTTCTTCATTTTGTTTTTAGCTATTTATTATCAAAAAGTACATTAAAATGAGATGCAGAACACGCAGAAAACCTCACTTTTCATATTGGTTCATTCATCTCGTCTCAAATAATTGGTGGCAAAAATACAACATTTTCCTCAAATACAAGAGAAAAGAAGCGTTTTATTTTTGTTTATAAAATAAAAAAGATATAATTATTCTTGTTATTTATAGAATTATGTGTACCTTTGCACACATAACAAATAAAAGCATATCAGCAGTTATGTTACAATTAGACAATTTCTATAAGGCTCGCTTCGTGCTGAGCAAAGTTATCAGAAAGACTGAGCTGGTTCACACTCCAAGAATCAACCCAGAGAGTGATGTCTATCTGAAGCCTGAGTGCCTCCAGAAGACGGGTTCGTTCAAGATTCGTGGTGCTTACTATAAGATTTCACAACTCACCGATGAAGAAAAGGCGAAGGGTGTGATAGCCTGTTCTGCGGGCAACCATGCACAGGGTGTAGCGCTGGGAGCTACAGCCATGGGCGTAAAGAGTCTCATCTGTCTGCCAGAAGGCGCTCCTATCTCCAAGGTAGAAGCCACCAAGCGACTGGGTGCTGAAGTCTGTCTGGTACCTGGCGTTTACGATGATGCCTACCAGAAGGCGCTGGAACTGAAAGATGAGCATGGCTACACCTTCGTTCACCCTTTCGATGATGAGAACGTCATCGCCGGTCAGGGCACCATCGGATTGGAGATTCTCGACCAGCTGCCAGATGTAGAAGCTGTCGTCGTTCCTGTAGGTGGCGGCGGACTTATCTCTGGTGTAGCCTTTGCCATCAAGTCGCTGAATCCTAACGTCAAGGTATATGGTGTTCAGGCAGAAGGAGCAGCAAGTATGGTACAGAGTCTGCACGATCATAAACAGGAGAAGTTGCCTTCTGTAGCGACCGTTGCTGATGGTATTGCCGTAAAGGAACCGGGCAAGATTACTTTTGAAACCTGCTCCAACTACGTAGACGAAATCGTAACCGTGAGCGAGGACGAAATCTGTGCAGCCATCCTGAAACTCATAGAGAGCGAGAAGATGGTAGCCGAAGGTGCCGGTGCGGCCAGCGTGGCAGCCGTGATGTACAACAAGGTCCCGGTGAAGGGCAAGAAAACCATCTGCGTGGTAAGTGGCGGTAACATCGATGTAACAATCCTGAACCGTGTCATCACCCGTGGTCTTGCCAAGAGCGGCCGTCTCTGCACCATCGAGATGGAGCTGGATGACAAACCGGGCGAACTCGTAGAGGTCTGCTCTGTCATCGCCGGATTAGGCGGTAATATCACAGGCGTCCACCACGACCGTTCTGCCAACCGCAACAAGGTGAATGCCTGCGTGCTCCGCCTCACCATGGAGACTCGCGACGAGGAACATGTAAAAGAAATCAAGGGAGCCCTTGAATCAAAGGGATTCCATTTATATATTGTTTAAAACTTATCAGATTATGAACGCAATTCACACAGACAATGCGCCTGCAGCTATCGGTCCATATAGCCAGGCTATCGAAGTAAACGGTTTCGTATTTGCATCAGGTCAGATTCCTATCGACCCTGCAACAGGCAATTTCGTAGAGGGTGGCATCAAGGAGCAGACCCGTCAGAGTCTTACCAATGCCCAGAACATCCTGAAGGCTGCCGGTACTGACCTCTCTCATGTAGTAAAGACTACAGTTTATCTGAACAGCATGGATGATTTCGCTGCCATGAACGAGGTTTATGCAGAGTTCTTCAGCCAGCCATACCCAGCACGTTCTGCTGTAGCAGTAGAGAAGTTGCCAAAGGGCGCACTCGTTGAAGTAGAGGTTCTGGCTGCTAAGTAAAAGAAATCGGTAGTATAACTCCTGGAGTTTATGCTACCGTTTTTTTGTCTGCCACATACATGCCTATCAGGATGCAAGTGGCACCTATCAGAAAATAAGGAGTGATTTTCTCATCCAATATCCATGAAGCAAAGATCATGGTAGTGATCGGATTGAAATATACCCAGTTGGTGGCCTTTACCGTACCCAACTTGGAAAGGCACCAGTTCCATGTGAGAAAACAGATCATGGAAGCCAAGCAACCTAAAAACAACAGGTTGCCTATCACCTGAGGTTTGGCAAAGACCTCGCAAGAAGGGAATCCCGGTATAATCAGATAATAAGGCAATATCGTCAATACTCCATAAAAGAATACCTTGCGGGTGATAAAGGCGGCACTATACTTTCCCGTCACCGATTTCATCATCAGGGAATAGATAGCCCAGCACATACATGCCGTAAACGCCAGGGCATCGCCTACGGGGGAGAGATGAAGCACAAAGCGACCATTCAAAACCACGATGATCATACCCATAAAAGCCAAAAGCGAACCGAGTATCTGTATCAGGTTGATGCGGGCGGAATCCCGATATACCAACCTTACCAGCAGGGTAGCAAAAAGCGGACAGGAACATACGATAAGGGATGTATTGGTGGTGGTGGTGAAATTCATCGCTTCATTCTCACTTAAGAAATAGAGTGATCCTCCCGTGATGCCTAATAACATCATCTTCGCTTCGTCCTTCCAAGAGTCGGCAAAGATGCGACGGTGGTTGAATGCCAGCATCAGAACGTATGCGATGGAAAAGCGCATGGTAAAAATCTGGGCTGGAGAAAGTCCGTTCAGCATCAGCACCTTGGTTGATACAAAAGTGGTTCCCCATATTGCTACGGTGAGGAATGCTACGAGATGATAAAAGAGGTTGCTGTTTCTATTCATACTTACATCTATTCTTTCTTTTGCCGCACATTTTTATATCTGTACACTTATACGTCTATCCCTTTTTGCGACAGTTCTTCTGTGACAGTTCATTTTTTATGACTGCAAAAGTAAGGCTTTTCGATGAAGTACACAAATTTTTTCAAATATTTATTTTGGAGGAACAAATAATTATATGTACTTTTGCACCTAAAATAACAAATGATGATACTACATCCTTTCCATATATCCTCAATAGGAACTGACTTTCCCGAAAAGATGAACAATCCTTTCGACTACGAACCGCACCCTCTTTGCATACAGATATGCAAGGAGTTGCAGACCTATCTTGAGAACAAGAAGGAATGGCGCGAGGAAATCGACCGGGGAAAAATGTTCGGAGTACTCATCGTAGAAAAGCCTTCGGATATTCACGAAGGCAGACAACTGGGATACTTGGCCGCCTATAGCGGTCAGATAGGAGGCAGAAGCGACTGGGATGACTTCGTACCTGCCGTTTTCGACTACCTACAGCCTGATGGATATTTCAAGACCCATGAGGCGGAAATCACCCACATCAACGAAAGTATCCTGCGACTGGAAAAGGATGAACGGATGCAGAAGGCCCGGACACTCATCGCAGACCTGCTCACCCAGCGCCAACAAACCATAGCCGATTTTCAGGAAAAGATGAAAGAAAAGAAGGCCCAAAGGGATCTCCGACGAAAACAGGGCAATCTCTCTGCCGAAGAGGAACAGGCGATGACCAAAGAAAGCCAATTCATGAAGGCCGAACTGCGCCGACTCAAGAAATCACTTGCCGAGAAGACAACATTAGAGACGGAATACGAAGACTATCAGAACAATATTTCCAGACTCAAGCAACTGCGCAAGCAACTCTCTGATGCCCTGCAGCAATGGCTATTTGCACAATTCAGAATGCTCAATGCCGAAGGAGAAGAAAAAGATCTGTTGGAAATATTCAGAGATACTGCATTGGAAGACCAGCCGAACCTGTCACTCCTCTCCAAAAGAGCTGCACTGAAGATGGTTCCTCCTGCCGGAAGCGGAGAATGCTGCGAACCCAAACTGCTCCAGTATGCTTTCAGACATCATCTGAAACCCCTGCAGATGGCGATGTTCTGGTGGGGCGAAAGTCCGAAAGAGGAAATCAGACACCACCTGCAGTTCTATCCAGCCTGCAATGGTAAGTGCAAACCGATACTCCGCTGGATGCTACCGGAAGTCAACACGATGCTCAAACATACATCTCAACCACTTACTCTGGAGACACTCTATGAAGACCGGGAACTTGCCGTTATCTGCAAACCTGCCGGAATGCTCTCCGTACCAGGAAAAGAACCAGGCGTCACTTCCGTCTATTCCATCATGCGAAGAAAATACCCGGAGGCTACGGGTCCTTTGATTGTACACCGGCTGGACATGGCTACAAGCGGACTCATGGTGATTGCCAAAACAGAGTTTGCCTACCATCGGCTGCAGGAACAATTCGCAAGTCATCAGATACAGAAGAAATACATAGCCATCGTATGTGCGAAAGAAGGAAGCATCCAGCCTGAAGGCATTCTCTCTCTCCCTCTGATGCCCGACTATCTCGACCGTCCACGCCAGATTGTAAATCATGAACAGGGAAAGGAAGCGATTACGGAATACAAAGTTCTTGGAAACGCAAGAAACGATGTTTTTGGTAACAAAGAAAACGAAGGAAACAACCAGCATCTCCGCCTCGCTCTCTATCCCCAAACAGGACGTACCCACCAGCTCCGTGTACATTGTGCCCACAGGGAAGGACTGAATGCCCCTATCCTTGGCGACCCTCTCTATGGCTGCGAGAAGGCACCCCGCCTCTACCTCCATGCCGAGTCTATCAGATTCACACATCCTTTATCAGGAAAGGAAATATTCATAGAACGGAAAGCAGACTTCTGACAAATCTGAAATAGGAAGAAGTACGGTGCCTTATATCATACAAGAAAAAATCCTGAAAAAAGAATCCCTTAGTGTTCTTCTTGCTGAAACACTAAGGGATTTATTTTTTCTCGTATGAATGCATAAAAAAAGCACCTCCATAAGGAAGATGCCATTCAGTTTAACCAATTAAGTTGGGATACCCGGACTCGAACCAGGAATGACAGGACCAGAATCTGTAGTGTTACCATTACACCATATCCCAATTTTACCTTTAAGAAGAATGCCTGAATGGATGAAGTTGGGATACCCGGACTCGAACCAGGAATGACAGGACCAGAATCTGTAGTGTTACCATTACACCATATCCCAATATCTTAGCAATCATTATAAGCATTAATCATAATTGCGAGTGCAAAGGTACTACTTTTTTCTGAATTACCAAAAAAATCAGCGTCTTTTTTCTAAAAAATCTCAATTTTTATCGTTTTTCGGGGTTTTTCCATGTATTTAGCGTATCTTTGCAAGGCTTTTATAAAGAAAAAACATAAACGAGACAATTAATAGATAATCATCAATGAATACAACAAAACAATTAGTAGAGACAATTAAAGAAGGAATACAGGAAAAAAAAGGTAGTAAAATTGTGATTGCCGACCTGACGCACATCGATGGTACTATCGCAAAGTACTTCGTAATCTGTCAGGGCAACTCTCCATCACAGGTGGAAGCTATCGCTGAATCTGTAGGCGATTTCTGCAGAAAAAATCTGGGAGAAAAACCTGCAAACGTTGCGGGATTGGGAAATGACCAGTGGGTTGCTATCGACTTCGTGGATGTACTTGTGCATATCTTCCAACCTGAAGTTAGACAGTTCTATGATCTGGAGCACCTCTGGGAAGACGCCAACCTGACTGAGATTCCTGACCTCGACTAATCAGCAGAACAACTTCCTTTATCCGGAGTTGGTATATATATAATTGAAGTTGATATATATAATTAAGGTATAAATATAATAAGGTGTAAGACTACCATACCATAGTTTTATACACGATATAGAATTCATATAATATCAGAAGATATGGAACAAGGAAACAGAATGAACAATCATGGCGGCGGAAAACCGCCAAAGATGCCTCGGTTCAACATGAGCTGGCTTTACGTCATCATCCTCATCAGTTTGATAGTCGTCTTTCTGAATGGTGGTGGTGATGCATTAGGTGGAAGTGCAAGCAAAAAGGCTACTTACACTGAATTCAAGGAGTACATCGAAAAGGGATACGTACTGAGCGTTACTGCCAATAAGAACGACGGCAACCTGAAAGTGTACGTTGCCCCAAATCATATCAGAGATGTATATCATACCAGTGCGAAGAACGTAGGACCTGCTCCTTATGTTGAAGTGCAGTATGGTTCGATAGACGAAGTTGACAAATATCTCGACAACATGGTGAAGGCTAAAAAAATCAAATCTTACAACTATGTCAACGAGAAAGGCAACGACTTCATCAGCCTCCTGATCAACTTCGCCCCACTCATCATCTTCTTCCTCCTCATCTGGTGGGTATCTGGAAGAATGGGCGGTGGCATGGGCGGCTCTGGCGGCGGTATCTTCAATGTCGGCAAGAGCAAAGCACGCATGTATGAAAAGGGAAATACATTAGGTATTACCTTCAAGGACGTGGCCGGACAGGAAGGTGCCAAACAAGAAGTGGAGGAAATCGTGGAGTTCCTCAAAAACCCACAGAAATATACCGACCTGGGTGGTAAGATTCCTAAGGGAGCACTCCTCGTGGGTCCTCCGGGAACAGGTAAGACACTCCTGGCAAAGGCTGTAGCTGGTGAAGCAGGTGTACCATTCTTCTCTATGAGCGGTTCCGACTTCGTTGAAATGTTTGTGGGTGTCGGTGCATCTCGTGTTCGCGACCTCTTCAGACAGGCTAAGGAAAAGGCGCCAAGCATTATCTTCATCGATGAGATTGACGCCGTGGGTCGTGCCCGCAGCAAGAACCCTGCCATGGGCGGTAACGATGAACGTGAGAATACCCTGAATGCCCTCCTTACAGAGATGGACGGCTTCGGTACCAATAGTGGTGTCATCATCCTTGCAGCTACCAACCGTGTTGATATGCTGGATAGTGCTCTGCTCCGTGCCGGTCGTTTCGACCGTGAAATCCACGTTGATCTGCCTGGCTTGAACGAGCGTAAGGCCATCTTCCAGGTTCATCTCAAACCTATCAAGATAGACGATACAGTAGATATCGACCTCCTGGCTCGTCAGACTCCGGGATTCTCAGGTGCAGATATCGCCAATGTTTGTAATGAGGCCGCCCTCATCGCTGCACGCCACGACAAGAAGGCTGTATGCAAGCAGGACTTCCTTGATGCTGTCGATCGTATCGTAGGTGGACTGGAGAAAAAGACCAAGGTGATGACTGCAGATGAAAAGCGCAGCATCGCATTGCATGAGGCTGGTCATGCTACAATCTCATGGTTCTGCCAGTATGCCAACCCGCTCATCAAGGTTACCATCGTACCTCGCGGACAGGCTTTGGGTGCAGCATGGTACTTGCCTGAGGAGAGACAGATTACCACCAAGGAGCAGATGCTCGACGAGATGTGCTCGCTGATGGGTGGACGTGCAGCAGAGGAACTGTTTACAGGACATATCTCTTCTGGTGCAATGAACGACCTGGAGCGTGCTACCAAGAGTGCATACGGCATGGTGGCTTACCTCGGTATGAGTAAGACTTTGCCTAACATCTGCTATTACAACCAGAGCGAATACTCTTTCCAGCGCCCATACTCTGAGACAACGGCAAGAGAAATCGACGAGGAAGTACTCAAGATGGTGAACGAGCAATATACCCGTGCCAAGAACATCCTGATGGAACACAAGGAGGGTCACAATGCGCTGGCTGAACTCCTGATACAGAAAGAGGTTATCATGGCAGAAGACGTGGAGAAGATTTTCGGAAAGCGCCCTTGGATGAGCCGTTCTCAGGAAATCATGGAGGACGAGCAGCCTAAGATCGACGACACCGTCAAGGAACTTCCAGAGGTACAGGCTGCTATCAAGGAGCATGAGGAAAACAACAAGAATGCTGAAGACAAGCAGGACGATAGTCGTGCCGAAGACAAGCAGGACGATAATAATTAATACCAAAAGTCATGACAGACAAACAAAAGAACCTCATCATCAGAACCATCACCGGCGTACTCTTCGTCGGTTGTATGGTTTCATGTTTCCTGCAACCGAGAGCAATGGTACTCCTCTTCGCTCTGATCACTGGCCTGAGTATCTGGGAATACTGCGGGTTAGTCAACAATGAGATAGAAGACGTTTGCGTCAACCGTTTCATCTCTACCGTAGCAGGTGTATATTTCTTCCTTGCCGTAGCGGGATTCCGTACGGGTGTTACGGGCTACAACTTCGTAGTCTTCATCCCATACATCTTCACGATTGTATATCTCTTCATCTATGAGTTATATACAGGCAATAAGAATGCTGTTGGCGACTGGGCTTACACGATGCTTTCACAGATGTACATCGCTCTCCCATTCTCGCTCATCAACGTATTGGCATTTGAAGTATCAGCAGAAGACGGACAGATACATTACGACATGCTCTTACCACTGAGCATATTCATCTTCCTCTGGACCAATGATACAGGTGCCTATTGCAGTGGCTCTCTCTTCGGAAAGCACAAGCTCTTCCCTCGCATCAGTCCTGCCAAGAGTTGGGAAGGAAGCATCGGTGGAGGTATCTTCGTACTGATTGCTGCAGCCATCGTCGGTTACTTTGCCAATTCAGGAGAAACCCTGCATACCTTGAACATCCCTGAGTGGATGGGATTAGGTTTGGTAGTCGCAGTATTTGGCACATGGGGCGACTTGGTAGAGAGCCTATTCAAACGCACCATCGGCGTGAAAGACAGTGGCAATATTCTTCCGGGACACGGAGGTATGCTCGACCGTTTCGATTCTTCACTTATGGCAATTCCTGCCGCAGTGATTTATCTCTACACCCTCCAACTGTTCGGATAAAACAATCCGTCCATCGGATAAGTCAATCCTATAAGTTCAGCAAACAAGAAACATTTTATACTATCAGGACGTGCTTCGCAAAGAAGTACGTCCTGTTTTGTTTCATACAAGTAAAAAGATATCGTACTACCGATTCCCGTCCAGGCAAGCAAAAACAGCTGCATAGGCAGGGATAATTTTCTGCGTGGGCAAGCAAAAATTCTTGCCTGGGCAGGGAAAAATAAAAGTGGGGTAAGGGGAATATTTTGAAAAACACCTCTTACCCCACTTCCGTTAGGATATAAAATATGATAAAAACTGGTCAGACCTATTCTGAGACTGGAGGATTCTGACGAGAATTTTCCTCACTCATTTCCTGCGCCTTCCTCATTTGTTCTTCTGCTATTCGCAACTGTTCCTCTGCCTTAATACGTGCACGCTCTGCTTCTTCTTGGGCTTTAATCCTTGCACGTTCAGCCTCCTGTTCTGCCTTGATTCTTGCACGCTCAGCAGCCTCAGCAGCCGCTTTAGCCTCAGCCTCAGCCCTTTCCTTTGCCAGACGAATCAATTCCTCTCGATGCTTCTTGATCAGGTCATACATGATGGTAGCAGCCTGATCTGGAGCTATGCGATTGCCCAATTTCTCACGAACCTCCTGATAACCTGCTAACATTTTTTCTCTGCCAGGCATTCCAGGAAGAATCTGGAAGAGCTGATCGGCAATACCATCCACCGTAAAGCGGTCGGCAAACATCTCCTTCACGATTTCCTTATTGGCCACCAAATTGACCAATGAGATATACTTCACCTTGAGGATATGATTGAAAGCCCAACGTATCAGTTTAGGAAGCGGTGTCTCATAGCAGACAACCTGCGGAACATCAAAAAGAGCCGTCTCTAATGTGGCAGTACCACTGGTTACTAATGCCACCTTACTTTGAGCCAAAAGCGGATAAGTCTTGTTCTTGACCAACCTGACAGGAGTTCCCTCAATGAATTTCTGATAATATTCATCATCAACAGAAGGAGCACCAGCCAGGACCATCTGATAATCCTCAAAACGCTCAGCCACCTCTATCATGGCTGGCAAATTATCCTTGATTTCCTGCAGACGACTACCAGCCAACAAAGCTATAATAGGTTTTCTTGTGTCCAGATTATTCTCAACACAAAATTCAGCGTATGTCTGATGATAATCCGCTCTAAACTCATTCACCTCCTGTGCCGTAGGATTGCCTACATAATGAATCGGATACTTGTGTTTTTTCTCAAAGAAATCAACCTCAAAAGGCAAGATAGAAAAGAGTTCGGCTATATCCCTCTTGATACTGCGAATACGCCATTCCTTCCATGCCCATATCTTAGGAGATATATAATAGTAAGCAGGTATTAAAGTGTTCTTTTTCAGAAACTTAGCAATATTCAGATTAAAACCCGGATAATCTACAAGAATCACCACATCAGGTTTCCATTCCACAATATCCTGCTTGCATTTTTTCATATTGGCAAAGATGGTACGCAGATGCAGGAGGACCGGCACAAAACCCATATATGCCAGTTCCTTATAATGCTTGACACGGGTTCCACCTTCAGCAGCCATCAAGTCACCACCGAAGAACCGAAACTCTGCCAATTCATCCACTTTTTTCAACGAGCGCATCAATCTGCTGGCATGCAAATCACCACTTGCCTCGCCTACTATCAAATAATACTTCATATCTTAGCGTGAGAAGTTTATAAAATCCTTGAGTGAAGGTTTAAATCTTGAAACTATTCAGTAAATCATAGTCTGTCACATCTATCTTGGTAGGTGTAATGGAGATATATCCATGATTCAGAGCCCACTGGTCGGTATCAGTAGCCTCCGGCTCATCATTGCGATATTCTCCCACCATCCAATAGTAATCGTAGCCACGCGGATGATGACGCTTTTCCACCTCATGAATCCAGGAACCACGAGTCATGCGGCACATCTTAAAGCCCTTGAAAGGCGGATTCGCAGGGAAATTCACATTCAGACAGGTATCTATAGGCAAACCTTCCGCAAGCACTTTCTTCACAATAGCGACAGCCCCATCCTTCAACGGAGAAAGATCGGCATTCTCATCGTAATTGCAACTACTGAAGGCCACAGAAGGAATACGCTTCATGCACCCCTCCTTGGCAACACCCATCGTACCGGAATAATGATTGTTGACACTGGAATTATCACCATGGTTGATGCCACTCAGAATCAAGTCTGGAGTACGCCCAGGGAGCAATTGATCTAATGCCAACTTCACACAGTCAACAGGCGTACCGCTGCATGACCATACTTCCACATCCTCTCCCATATTCTTGCGGCGTTTCAGTCGCAATGGTTCTGTGGCAGAAAAGGCACAGGCATATCCCGACCGGGCACTTTCAGGAGCCACAACCAGCACGTCGCACCAGCCTTTGAGGAAGCCGACGAGCGTTTTGATACCATTGGCATGATAGCCATCATCATTCGAAATTAAAACTAAAGGTTTCTTATTTTCCATAAAATTTCCTTTCTTTTGGGTGCAAAAGTAATAAAAAAACTATAAAGTAACGTATTTCTCGCATAAAATATGTATCTTTGCATCGATTTTCACTATTATAACATATAGAAAATGGGAAAAATTATCGCATTAGCTAATCAAAAAGGTGGTGTAGGAAAGACTACAACTACTATCAATCTGGCTGCATCGCTGGCCACATTGGAGAAGACAGTCCTCGTTGTTGACGCTGACCCTCAGGCAAACGCCTCCAGCGGTTTGGGTGTCGATATCAAGGAGGTGGACTGCTCGCTCTACGAATGTATCATCGACCACGCCGATGTCCGCGATGCGATATATACCACCGATATTGACGGTTTGGACATTATCCCAAGCCATATCGACCTGGTGGGTGCTGAAATAGAAATGCTCAACCTTAAGAACCGTGAGAAAGTAATCAAAACCTTGCTGGAACCTATCCGCGATGATTATGATTATATCCTCATCGACTGTTCTCCTTCACTGGGACTCATCACTGTCAACTCGCTTACCGCAGCCGACAGCGTCATCATCCCGGTACAGTGCGAATATTTCGCTCTTGAAGGTATCAGCAAACTACTCAACACCATCAAGATTATCAAGAGTAAGCTGAATCCGAAACTGGAAATCGAAGGATTCCTGCTCACCATGTATGACAGCCGTCTCCGCCTTGCCAACCAGATCTATGACGAGGTAAAACGACACTTCCAGGAACTGGTATTCAAGAGTGTCATCCAGCGCAACGTGAAGTTGAGCGAAAGTCCAAGTCACGGTCTCCCTGTCATCCTCTACGATGCAGAGTCAAACGGTGCCAAGAACCATCTGGCACTGGCAAAAGAGATCATCAACAAGAATAGTTAACAAGTAAAGACAAGAGAATTCTTCACTCTTCACTTAAAAACAACATAATGGCAGTACATAAGAAATACAATAACGGAACGAAAAGCAATGCCTTGGGTCGTGGACTCGATGCATTGATATCAACAGAAGGCGTTCGCACCCAGGGCAGCAGCACCATCAATGAGATAGCGCTCGACCAGATAGAAGCGAACCCCAACCAGCCTCGCCGCGAGTTTGACGAGGAAGCCTTGCACGAACTGGCTGAAAGCATCAAGGCTATCGGTATCATCCAGCCCATCACCCTGAGACAGGTATCGGAAAACAGATTCCAGATTATCGCCGGTGAGCGCCGATGGAGAGCTTCCCAACTGGCTGGTCTCCTGGCTATCCCTGCCTACATCCGCACCATCAGCGACGAGAACGTGATGGAAATGGCTTTGGTGGAGAATATCCAGCGCCAGGACCTCAACGCCATCGAAATCGCCCTTGCCTATGAGCATCTCCTGGAAAACGAGGGAATGACACAAGAGAAGATTTCCGAGCGCGTGGGCAAGAGTAGAGCAGCCATTGCCAACTACCTCCGCCTGTTGAAACTGCCTGCCCAGGTACAGATGGCATTGCAGAAGAAGGAAATCGACATGGGACACTGCCGTGCACTGCTTGCACTTGACAGTCCGTCGCTACAAATCAAACTCTTCAAGGAAATCCAGAAAAACGGTTACTCAGTTAGAAAGGTAGAAGAAATGGTGCAGCACCTGAAAAACGGTGAGGACATCGAGAGTGGCAAGAAGACGATCACATCCAAGTCACAGGTACCAGAAGAGTTTACAATGCTGAAAGACCGTCTTTCTAAATTCCTCAACACCAAAGTACAGTTCACCTGTTCACCAAAGGGCAAAGGAAAAATCAGCATTCCTTTCGCCAACGAGGAAGAATTGGAGCGCATCATGAGCGTTTTCGACCAATTAAACCAAAACAAAAATTAAGAAAGTGAATTTCAAGTTATCACATATCTGCATCATGGCACTGCTATGGCTGGGCACAACACAGGCGATGGCACAAAAGGACTCACTCGCCGTAGAAAGCCTGAGCCTGGAGGATTCGATTACCATCGACAGTGCCTCCCTGAGCAAAGCACTCGCCCCTAAAGCGCTGAGAAAGAAGCGCAACTGGGCCACCTGGAGGCCAGACACCAAGCGTGCCATGTGGCTTGCTCTCGTATTGCCGGGTGCAGGACAGATTTACAACAGGAAATACTGGAAGCTGCCTATCATCTACGGCGGCTTCGTGGGATGTGCCTATGCCATGAGCTGGAACAACCAGATGTATCATGACTACTCACAGGCATATCTGGACATCATGGACGATGACCCCAACACACAGAGCTACAACCAGTTCTTGCACTTGGGAGCCCAAATAGATGCCAGCAACATAGAGCGATATAAGGAAATCTTCCGCAAACGCAAAGACCGCTATCGCAGATGGAGAGACATGAGTATGTTTGTGATGATAGGCGTATATGCCTTCTCCGTCATTGATGCATACGTGGATGCTTCCCTCTCTGAATTTGACATCTCAGACGATCTGTCGCTCAGAGTAGAGCCTACGGTAATCAACAACAATCAGAGAACCCGCAACCCATTGCGTTCTTCTACGCTTGGCCTGCAATGTTCTCTCACATTCTAAAGAAAACCTTCCTGCCTCTTCAGGAAAAGGGAAATACCCATTCCGAAAAAGGGAAAAACATTACGGGAAGAAACTATATACATTATTATATATATAAGAAAATCGAAAAAGCAAAATAGACCATTATATCAGAATGAAGAAAGTAATCATATTTGCAGCTATATTGCTTAGCTGTTCTACCGGAATGCAAGCGCAAACCGAAAACGGTGACAACGATGATGTGATCACCGTAACAGACAAAGACGGAAAAGCAGAAGAAATCGAAATTCCTACAGGTTTGGAGGACAATCTCGACAGCCTGCTCCATCTCTACAATGCTCAGACATATATGATGCTGGATACAGCATGCAACTACAAGGATGAAAACCGAACATACCCTAAAGAGGTATATATTGACCGCCTGAAGAGACTCCCTACCATCATAGAGATGCCATACAATGAGGTGGTACAGAAATTCATCGACCGCTATAGCGGCAAGTTACGCCGCTCTGTCAGCTTTATGTTGGGAGCCAGCAATTTCTACATGCCTATCTTCGAGGAGGCTTTGGAGGCATACAACCTGCCTTTGGAATTGAAATATCTGCCAGTCATTGAATCAGCGCTCAATCCGAAGGCTGTTTCAAGAGTAGGTGCCACAGGTCTCTGGCAGTTTATGCTGGCCACTGGCAAGCGCTATGGACTGGAAGTAAACTCATTGGTAGATGAGCGCCGCGACCCGGTGAAAGCATCTTATGCTGCAGCCCACTACCTGAGTGATCTCTATAAGATCTTCGATGACTGGGGATTGGTAATCGCTGCCTACAACTGCGGTCCAAGCAAGGTAAACCAGGCCATCCACCGTGCCAAAGGTTCTGCTGACTACTGGAGCATCTATCCATACCTCCCAAAGGAGACCCGTGGATATGTACCTGCATTCATCGCAGCCAACTATATCATGAACTACTACTGCGAGCATAATATCTGTCCGATGGTCACAGAGTTGCCAGCCAAGACTGACACCGTGGTAGTAAACAGAGATCTTCACTTAGAGCAGATTGCACAGGTATTGAATATCAATATCGAACATCTGCGCAACCTCAACCCAGAATACCGCCGCGACATCGTCAACGGACTCAACAAGCCTAAGACCGTACGTCTGCCAGAATCTCTCGTGGGAGCATTCATCGACAATGAAGACTCTATCTACAACTTCAAAACCGATGAACTGCTGTTGAAGCGCGATGTAGTGGATGTCAAGGAAGATACACCATCTGTAGGCCGCAACCACAGTTATAGCCGCAGCAGATCTTCTTACAGTTCAAAAAGCAGAAGCTCTTACAGTAGAAAGAGCAAGAAATCAAAAAAGAGAAAGACAACTCGCAGCAAGAGTGTAACCATCAAGAATGGCGACACCTTATCAGAAATAGCAGCACGCAATCACACGACCGTGAAGAAACTTCGCAAACTGAATGGTATTTCTGGTAACACAATACGTGCCGGCAAGAAGATCAAGGTGAAGTAAAACACCTTGATCTTCTTGCCGACAGACAACACATACTGATTCATCAACTAAAAATTTCAGCAGGAGGGTAAAACCATGAACGATCAGAACTTGAAGGAACTGGAAAGAGAGCAGGCTGACAACAAGCTCATCAATGATGCTTTCCAGCATTTGATAGACACATACGTGGCTTCACGCCACCGCAAGAAAGTAGATATCGTAACGAAAGCTTTCAACTTTGCACGACAAGCTCACAAAGGAGTACGACGACTCTCTGGTGAGCCATATATCATGCACCCTATCGCCGTGGCTCAAATCGCATGCGAAGAAATGGGATTAGGCTCTACCAGTATCTGTGCAGCCCTGCTCCATGACGTGGTGGAAGATACTGACTATACAGTAGAAGACATCACCAATATCTTCGGTGCTAAAATAGCACAGATTGTAGATGGACTGACCAAGATCAGCGGTGGTATCTTTGGAGATAAGGCTTCTGCCCAGGCTGAAAACTTCAAGAAACTCCTGCTCACCATGAGCGATGATATCCGTGTCATCCTCATCAAGATCTGCGACCGTCTGCACAACATGCGTACCCTCGCTTCCCAACCAGCAAACAAACAATATAAGATTGCCGGAGAAACACTCTACATCTATGCTCCATTAGCTAACCGCCTGGGACTGAACAAGATCAAGACCGAATTGGAGAATCTCAGTTTCAAATACGACCACCCGCAGGAATATGCCAACATAGAGCATAAACTTGCAGATACAGAAGCACAGCGTGACAATCTCTTTGCACAGTTTACCGCCCCTATCCGTGAAGAACTCGATAAGTTGGGCGTAGAATACAAGATCAAAGCCCGTGTAAAGAGCCCTTATTCCATCTGGAACAAGATGCAGAACAAGCATGTCTCGTTCGACGAAATCTACGATATTCTGGCAGTCCGCATCATCTTTACCCCTAAAGTAAGGGCAAACGAGGTGAACGAATGCTTCAATATCTATGTAGCCATCAGCAAGATATACAAGAGTCATCCAGACCGTCTGCGCGACTGGCTCAACCATCCGAAAGCCAATGGCTATCAGGCGCTCCATGTCACCCTGATGAGTAAGCAGGGACGCTGGATAGAAGTACAGATTCGCTCAGACCGCATGGACGAAGTGGCTGAACAGGGATTTGCCGCACACTGGAAATACAAAGAGGGTGAAAACGAATATACAGAGGATGAAAACGAGTTGAATGACTGGCTCGGCACCATCAAGGAAATATTGGATGATCCACAACCGGATGCCATGGACTTCTTGGACGCCATCAAACTCAACCTCTTTGCATCAGAAATCTTCGTCTTCACGCCTAAGGGAGAAATCAAGACCATGCCAGCCGACTGTACTGCACTCGACTTCGCTTTCCAGATCCATACCTTCTTGGGAAGCCATTGTATCGGTGCTAAGGTCAATCATAAACTGGTTCCGCTCAGCCATAAGTTGCAAAGTGGCGACCAGGTGGAAATCCTGACCAGTAAGAGCCAGCATGTACAACCAGCATGGATCAACTTTGTCAGCACAGCCAAGGCAAAGAGCAAGATACAGGCCATTCTGAGACGAGACAACCGTGAGATACAGAAGAAAGGTGAGGAAGTACTCAGCGAGTGGCTCCAGAAGAATGCAATGGAGACAACAACGTCTATCGTAGATAAACTTTGCGACTTCCATAACATCCAGAAACATGAGAACTTCTTCCTGGCTTTAGGCAACCACACTATCATCTTAGGAGAAAAGGATCTCGACGAACTGCAGGGTAAGAACAAGAAGGTAAAACAATCCAGCAGCTGGCGCAACTATATCCCATTCCTCGGCAGTAAGAGTAAGGAGAAGAAGCCGGAAATCGGCACAGAGAAAAAGGAAGAACTCTTCATTGTGGGCAAGGACTTCAATAAGAAGAAACCGCTGATCATCACAGAAGAAAACATCAACCAGTTTATCTTCCCTACCTGTTGCCATGCCATCCCTGGAGATGACATCATGGGATTCATCGACAACAAGAACCGCATAGAGATACACAAACGTGCCTGCCAGGTTGCAGCCAAGTTGAAATCCAGCTATGGCAACCGCATCGTAGATGCCAAATGGGACATGCACAAGCAGCTGCTCTTTGATGCAACCATCGAGATACAGGGCATCGACCGCAAGGGCATGTTGCTTGATGTAAGCAAGGTTATCAGCGACCAGTTGGGTGTCAATATCCACAAACTTACCATCAGCAGCGACAATGGTATCTTCGATGGTACCATCGAACTTCGTGTCCACGATAGAGATGAGGTTAAGAAGATTACCGATATGCTCAAGAATATCGAGGACTTGCAGGATGTGCAGAGAATATTATAATTCTATATAAATCTACTGTAAACAATGAAAAAGGTATTATTAGCAATGATGCTATTCTTGGCGGCATGGCCAGTGCTTGCCGCCAACAAGTATGACAACCCGGATACCCTGGTAGTTTCCCGAGATGGAACAGGTGAATTCCGCACCATCGACGAAGCCATCGAAGTCTGCAGAGCCTTCATGGACTATACCAAGGTCATCTATGTAAAAAAAGGAGTGTATAAGGAAAAGCTCATCATCCCATCGTGGCTCACTAACATCACCATCTGTGGTGAAGACCGTGACAACACCATCATTACGTGGGATGACCATGCCAACATCAAGATGCCTGTAGGCGGTCTGGATTCAGAAGCAGCCGTAAAAGGTAAACCGATGGGCACCTTCCGCACCTATACCCTCAAGGTTCAGGGAAGCTACATCACGCTCAAGGATATCACCATTGAAAATAATGCAGCCAAGTTAGGACAGGCAGTAGCCCTGCATACAGAAGGCGACCATATCCTGGTACAAAACTGCCGTTTATTGGGCAATCAGGATACAGTCTATACTGGCGTAGGTGGTACAAGAGTAGCTTTCTACGACTGCTATATCGAGGGAACAACTGATTTCATCTTCGGTCCAAGTATTGCCTGGTTCCAGAATTGCGAAATCCACAGCAAGGCAAACAGCTATATCACAGCAGCCTCTACCCCAGCAGGTCAGAAGTACGGCTATGTCTTCTACAAGTGCAGACTGACAGCCGACAAGGATGTGGACAAAGTATATTTAGGCCGTCCTTGGCGTCCATTTGCAGCCACCATTTTCATGGATTGTGAACTGGGCAAACATATCCGTCCAGAAGGATGGCACAACTGGAATAATGCCAAGAATGAAGAAACAGCCCGTTATGCAGAATATGGCAACAAAGGCGAAGGAGCATCAACCAAGAATCGTGTAAAATGGAGCAAGCAACTCACCAAGAAAGAAGCTGCCAAAGTAACGCTTCTTGATGCATTCGGAGAAGATTGCTGGTAATAAAGCTTCACCCTCCATTGAAGCAGTACTTCATTGCAAAAGAAGCTATACTTCACTCCCTTATGAAGTATAGCTTCTTTTTTGTTTGTCCTAAACTAACATATCGATTTGCTTTTTCAAGTCTTTCAACTGATCTCTCACGCTAATCAAAGTATCCAAGACTTCCGATGATTTATCAGCACCGGAACGGTTTTGCTGGAGATATTTTCGGGCAGCAGCAATCTTAAATCCCTTCACTTTGATCAGCGAATAAATCACCTTAATCTGCTCAATATCCTTCTCTGTATATTGACGCACCTTATTGGCAGTAACCTTCGGTTTGATAAAGGTAAACTCCTTCTCCCAATAACGCAGAGTAGATTCATTCACCCCTATCATTTCAGCTACTTCTTTGATGGAGTAGTATAATTTCACCGGTTTATCTGTATTTAATGCCATATTTTACCCACTTAAATTTCAAAAATAATTAATTTAGTTGCAAAATTAAACAATTCTTCTTATCTTTGC
>ERZ791632.63-NODE-63-length-42883-cov-41.6064_pt1 | contig 42883 bp, 38 predicted proteins | sample MGYA00510263_ERZ791632 | MGnify/ENA primary metagenome ERZ791632 (study PRJEB30046, sample SAMN00715181) | human gut metagenome | study: EMG produced TPA metagenomics assembly of the A metagenome-wide association study of gut microbiota in type 2... | reverse complement strand
ACTGTTTTGATTACGGATGCAAAGGTAATATATTATATAGGTACCGCCATACGGGTTAACGGTGATTTACATGAATGCCTGTGCCAAGGTATCCTTGTAGTCACGACTCGCCGAGACAAACAGTCTTCTAACGTGCGACCAGCAATATACCTATATATATTTATATATCCGCAGTAGAACCACCTATATCAGATGGCAGTTTATTCAATATTTCATCAAATGCATCCATATCAACTTTCATTGTTAATAATTATACAGAAACTCCATTTCAATTCACCGAATACATATAATACTGCGCCATCTGGTAATCGAAGATGGTTACATTACCGGCATTTACCGTAACAGAGAAATATGTGGCGGTATGATAGTCGAAGCCATTGACGGTATTGCCAGACATCATCATGTTTACAAAAGAGGCAGTAGAGTAATCAAAGAGGTTAGGGAGATAACCTGAGAGATAATTACTCCTCTGGTAATCATATACTGACAAGAAATTGCCAGTATGCGAAACACTCATCGGATGATAACCACCATTGGTAAAATCAAACACACTTGAAGCCACTCTGTTTGTCACCATTACATAAGAAGCTACGGCAACAGCTCTTCTTACATCAGCTATCATCTCTTTCCCCTCCCATATCATTAGAATGTACGTCATCCGTTTGAGGCGCAAGAGGAGGAACTGGTGATGGTGGTCTCACCCCATGCCCCTTTTGTTGCGCCATCATAATTTGACACTGAGTGGTTATAGTCTCAGTAGTCTGTTTTGCCTCATCCAATAACTTATGAATGCCTTTTGCCTCAGTTTCAGCCTTATTGAGCATTTCATCGGTCTTGAAGATAGAATATAACGAGAACACCAAGAAAATGATCATTAGGCAGCTCGCAGCAAACATAAGTACATTAAAATCCGCCTGTAGCTTATTGTATTCCAAATGCAAAAGAGCCTCTTGACGCTCTTGATGTTTATCAAGCAAAGCTTGAAGCTGGTCAATATTATCAGAACTCTTACTCTTCACATTCTTACTGTCGTTTAAGACCTGCTCAAACACCCAAGCATCCTTCCGTTGCAAAGCCACAATATCATTTTGCGCCTGCTTATAACAACAGGAAAGATAAGCAAATGTTGCACAAGACACAAGAATCACAAGAATGACGCAAGCCACGAACCTATGCCTACCGCTAATCGTGAAGACTGATTTTGTTTGATTACTCTTTTCCATATAACTCCCTTATTATATTCTTTGGCACTTTGAAAATTCTCATTACCTTTGCGCCCATTCACTGGGCTTACAAGACTATCCGAAGATTCTTTCTGCGATAAACTTGGCTGGGAAAAGCAAGCCAACCATGAGGTAACCACTTGACAATCCCAGTTCTATCACCATCCGTTGCCACCATGCCTTACTGCAAGGCAATACCCAGCCTCCCCCCACCTTTCCCCAGGCGGTCCCATCCCGCAAAACATGGCGATGGCTTTGATGCCCCCGCCAACCTTATAGCGCAGCGGTTCCGAGCACCGGAGGGCGGTTACATCCCTAATCCCTATGGTAGGGATTTAGGGCTTGGGTATAGGGTAAGGACCCTCCCGCAGGGGAGGGACAGGTGGGGCTTACTTACCATACATATTCTCATAATACTTCTGATACTCCCCAGAAGTAACATGATCCATCCATTCCTGATTATCGAGATACCATTTTACGGTCTCTTCGATGCCCTCCTCAAACTGCAGTGATGGCTCCCAGCCGAGTTCCTTCTGCAACTTTCTAGAGTCGATGGCATAACGCATATCGTGACCCTTTCTGTCTGTTACATAAGTGATGAGATCCATATCCTCGCCTTCCTTTCTGCCGAGCAATCTATCCACGGTCTTGATAACCACCTTGATGATATCGATGTTCTTCCACTCGTTGAAACCGCCGATGTTGTAAGTCTCGGCAATCTTACCCTTGTGGAAAATCATATCGATGGCACGGGCATGATCTACTACATACAACCAGTCGCGCACATTCTCACCCTTACCATATACTGGCAATGGCTTGCGATGACGGATATTGTTGATGAATAATGGAATCAACTTCTCTGGGAACTGGTATGGACCGTAGTTGTTAGAGCAGTTGGTCACGATGGTAGGCATACCGTATGTATCGTGGAAAGCACGGACGAAGTGGTCTGAGCTTGCCTTGGATGCAGAGTATGGAGAGTGAGGATTGTACTTGGTAGTCTCCAGGAAGAACTCCTCGCCGTAAGCCTCGTGGTTCTTACCGCTGGATGCCTTGGTAGTGAAAGGAGCAGGAACGCCCTCAGGATGAGTCATCTGCAATGCACCATACACCTCATCGGTAGAGATGTGGTAGAAACGCTTGCCCTCGTAACCCTCTGGAAGGCTCTCCCAGTAAATCTTTGCCGCCTGGAGCAGAGACAGGGTACCCATCACGTTGGTCTGAGCAAAAGTGAATGGATCCTTGATACTTCTATCTACATGGCTCTCGGCAGCGAGATGGATGATGCCATCCACCTTGTAGTCCTGCATCAACTTCAACATCTGGTCGAAATCACAGATATCACCCTTAACGAAAGTATAGTTAGGCTTTTCCTCAATGTCCTTGAGGTTAGCCAGATTACCTGCGTATGTCAACTTATCGAGGTTAATGATGTGATACTCAGGATATTTGTTCACGAAAAGTCTTACTACGTGTGAGCCGATGAAACCAGCACCGCCCGTGATAATGATATTCTTCATCTTCTTAATATTCTAAATTCTTTTTTAATGTTTGATCTTTCTCTTCAAGGATTGAAAGGAGATACTTGCCATAGTCATTCTTCAGCATAGGCTGAGCATTCTCTTTCAATTGTTCTCCGGTAATCCAACCTTGGCGGTATGCGATTCCTTCCAAACAAGCCACCTTCAAGCCCTGGCGCTTCTCCAAAACTTCGATAAAGGTTGAAGCCTCAGAAAGGGAATCATGGGTTCCGGTATCAAGCCAGGCGAATCCTCTTGCCATGGTCTGTACCTTCAGCTGCTTATCCTTCAAGAACTCCTGGTTTACTGTTGTGATTTCCAACTCACCACGAGCAGATGGTTTGATATGCTTTGCCACTTCCACCACCTTGTTAGGATAGAAGTATAAGCCTACCACAGCATAGTTGCTCTTTGGATGCTCTGGCTTCTCTTCAATGCTCAGGCAATTGCCCTGCTCGTCAAACTCAGCTACACCATATCGCTCCGGATCGCTTACTCGATAACCAAATACAGTAGCTTTGTTATTCTGCTCTGCATCTACTACAGCCTGATGCAACATCCGGTTCAAGCCAGCACCATAGAAGATGTTATCTCCCAAAACAAGGCAAGCAGAATCATTACCGATGAACTTCTCACCGATTACGAAAGCCTGTGCCAAGCCATCTGGTGAAGGCTGCTCGGCATACTCAAACTTCACTCCAAACTGGCTACCATCACCCAAGAGACGCTTGAAACCTGGCAAGTCAAATGGAGTTGAGATAATCAGTATCTCACGGATACCAGCCAACATCAAAACCGAGATAGGATAATATATCATCGGCTTGTCAAAGATAGGTATCAGTTGCTTACTGATACCCTTGGTGATAGGATATAAACGCGTACCACTACCACCTGCTAATACGATTCCTTTCATGCTCAAAATCTTTTTAAATCATTATTAGATTCTAATATTTAGCCTTCATCATTATAATCATAGGTCGAATAGTTGCATGCAACAAACCAATCAATCTATAAGAAATAAAATCTGGAAGAGAAAATATAGTTCGAATTATCTTATGTTCCATCTTATTAAACTTAGCGATACCTTTAGGTTTGTTTGCCCAAGGACTTATAGACTGATATTTATCAAATTCTGATGCCCAAGGATGCTTAGATTCTTTACACCATGGTCTGATATTCAACATGCAAGTTGTATAATGTATAATGATTGGATTTTGCTGTGCATATTCAACTTCCTTTTTAGAATAATATGAACTAGGACGGCGATACTGAAGAATTTGTTTATAAGTATAGGCACACATCTGAGTCATTACATCATATTCAGGAGGCATGATACCAAACTTACCTTTGAACATACCATTCAGGATATCCTGATCTGCGTAACTGATCAACCCTTGATGCGTATCTACAAAATGGGACATCATTTGCCGAACATCCAACTGACGCATCCTATCCAAATCCATAAGCAATACACCTGCATTTACATAACTATCTTCTTTACAGATTCCAATTTTCTTTTTATATTGCTTACTAACGCAATCTTTCACTGCAGAAACAGCATAACTTTGAGTATCAAAGTTATCTAGCTTAGCAATGCTATCTTTTACTATAATATCACAATCCAAATAGAGAATCTTATGTATTTCAGCAGGCATAAGTTCTCCACTGAACATTCTGGTAAATGCACTTTTCGGCCATCTGTTACTAGTCAAACTCTTAGGAATGTTTAAGTCGGGTACATCTATAAAAGAACATGTTCTTCCATAACCTTTAGCTATTCCAGACAAAACATCTTTATTGTCCTCACTCACATGATCACCAAGCAAGTAAACATCCAGATCTTTCATATCTTTATTATTCTCAAAGAGAGAAATCATAGAGATACCCATAATCCAGACAAAGTTGTCATCACAAGTATAAACTACAGTCATAATATAAACATTTAATTCTGTCTCAACTCAGTTAACTCACTCATCATATCCTGAAAGCTTTTCCATTGCAAATCTTTATCTGCAAAAATTAAGTCCACACTCTCTGCTATTGGCCATTTGATATCAACATCGGGATCATTCCACAAGAAACCTATTTCATCTCCTGGTGTATAATGTGTAGTTACCTTCATATATACCATAGCATCTTCCAATGTCAAAAAGCCATGAGCTACACCAGCAGGTATATAGATTTGCTTATGATTCTCCCCTGACAAGATTTCTCCATGCCACATTCCATAAGAAGGAGAACCAACACGACAATCAACTACGACATCATAAATTTTCCCTTGAAAACATGAAACAATTTTCGCCTGAGGAAATTTTATTTGTGTATGAACACCACGTAATACTCCTTTTACAGATGTAGAAATATTATCTTGAACAAAAACATCTGAAATACCGATTTGCTTTAACTCATGTTCATTCCAAATTTCCATAAAGGAACCCCGATTGTCACCAAAGACTTTAGGACAAAGAACACGAACATCAACTATTTTGGTCTCTTGTATTTTCATTTTAGAATAATCCTTTTTCTTTGTTATATTCTACGCATCTACGAATTCCCTCTTCCATTGTTACGCTACTCACAAATCCAATATCACGCTTATTCGCAGTAAAATCATAAATTCTATCAGTAGTGGCAGCAATAACGTTTCTTCTGGTAACAGGCGATTTCTTACCCATCAATCCAAATACTCTTTCTATCAAGTATGCTATAGAAGCCATAGCCCAACGTGGAATCGGTATCATAAGAACTTTTGTATCCATCAATTTAGCAACAAGATTTACACTTTCATAAAAACCTATCGGCTTTTCCGTGGCACAATTGTAAATCTCACCAATTCTTCCTTTCTCGGTAAGAAGGGCCAATGTCGTAATCAGATCATCTATGTAACAATGACTCACCATCGTATCTCTGATACCAATTTTCGGAAAGAACCCTTTCTTACACATTTTGATGATACTCTGATATGAATCCTCCCCACCTATACCATAAACCTTTGCTGGTCTAATAATGATAGCAGGGAATTTCTCGTTTTTTACTTTATCAAGAACAAGGAGTTCGCCTTCTCTCTTAGACACCTGATATGGCAAATATGGTTCACATTTACTTTGTCCAGTTATAGGCATCTTTTGAACAATGCCCATTGCAGCAATTGAACTCACCTGGACAAAGCGTTTTACTTTAGCTCGTTGAGCTTCTTCGACTATATTTCGAAGACCCTCAACATTTACTTTACGAAATCTCTTAAACTGGTAATCAGAAGGAAGTTCATTTCCTGAAAGGCCTACCAATTGATAGACCATATCAATACCATCACAACAACCAGTCAACGATTTTTTATCAGTAATATCACCTATAATAACATGGCAATTATCAGGTAATTTCGCTTTTGCCTTCTCCAAATTACGACAAAGAGCAAATATTTCATGCCCTTTAGTTTGTAAAATATCCACAAGTTTCATACCTATAAAACCTGTGGCTCCAGTAATTAAAATCTTCATTGCTTACTTAATTTTATCCTACTTTACAATAATGTATAGTTGTTTTTCTATATATACCACAAACTTCTAAACAAATTGTTGCGTGTAATTATTATTGTTTATCCTCTCCAAATATCAATTGTATCCATAAAATCTTTATCTTTCCACTTCATGCACTTCTTTCATCAATAATTTGCAGAACTTCGTATGACAAATAATGAAAACAAGAAGTCTATAAGCTTATTCTGCAATGCTAAAAGAATATAAACATTCTCATTAGCGTCCAATAAAAAATCGGGCACTAATGATAGAACAGAATAACAAATCAATTGATTGCTTCACAAAACTTGTCTATATAGTTAGATGAATCAAAATTCTTTCTTACTCTTTCTATACCCTTATTGCGTAAAGTTTGATAAAGGTCTCTGTCTTCTAAAAGCAAATCAATACTTGAAGCAATTTCTCGGGATAAGTTTTCATCTCGTTCCAAGACTATACCAGCATCAGCCACATATTCAGGAATACCACCTGACTTAGTGGTAATAACAGGAGTTCCACAAGCCATGGCTTCTACCATTGTCAATCCAGCAGGCTCTTCCCACATAGAAGGCAATACAGCAATATCTGCAAGATTATATAACTCTGGTAATTTATCATGCTCGACATATCCTGTAAAATGAATTCTTCCTTGATATTTTTCTCCTAACTTTATTAGTTTATCTGCATAAGGAGATTTTTCCTGAAGTGCCATAGCCATATCACCAATAACCAATAGTTCCACATGATCATGCTTGATATAATCAAAAGCCTCCAAAACCTTATCAATACCCTTTTCCCAAGTTATTCGCCCTGCAAAAAGCAAAACTCTACTATCAACATCAATACCATAGTCGGCCATATTTACTTTCAAGTTTTCCCGTTCTATAGGTCTAAACAAAGATGTATCAATACAATTGAATAATATTTTTGTACGTTTTAGAGAGACAGGTCCAATAGGACTATCTTCACTCATAATATCATTCACCATATACTGACTGATACAAAGAAACTTTGTACACTTATTCAAAGCATCCATACACTTAGCATTAGTTCGAGGAAGATTGTGGAGATGATGGAAATATTTGCCATTATACCCACTCCATTTTATCATCCAAACCTGTGGGATATTATGCTCTAAGACTACGGCGTCAAAATTTAGCTTTTTGATTATACGAGAAGATTTAAAAGTATAATATAGTAATGATACCAGACTTTTAAATGAAGTAGCCTTGAGATTGGTGAATTTGGAAACCATGGAAAAAAGTATTTTATCCATCAACTTAACAATCCAAGGTACTTTTATCCAAATAAAATGAACATTAGGATACTTCTTAGATAACTCAAAAGCTTTTTTGTCAAAATATGACACAAGCGTCATATCAACAAGCTGCTTTTTATTGTTACCTTCCACTAAAAGTTCTACCAAGGTAGAAACTGCACCTCCTTTCGAAGCTGGTACAGGATAACAGCCGTTACTATCTGACACAAATATGCCAACCTTTTTCATTCTTAAAAATGTTTATTTATTAATCAAATACTTAAAATTATATAGGTAATAAAAACAGCAATACTTTACCTTACTTATATATATATTACTTACTACAGTTTATTAAAAAGTACCGCCATTTTCAAAGAACAAGTTCCCAATATTGAATCACGAACAAATTGAAAAGAAAAAAGTAAACTCAATTTGGCTTTAAAGGATTTTTTATAATACTTCAACTTTAAGATAAATTCCTTGTCAGTTTTAGGTAACATATCAGCATACCCTTTCTCTAAATCCAAAAATGGGGTATAATAAACAGTACCCCCTGCAAAAAACTTTTTCAAACGTCCCTTCCAACTTCCTATCATATGGCCTTCACCCGAAGCATTATTTCCATGAGATATATGATAAAAATGAGGCATATTATCATATATTACTTCGCCAAAGAGATAGCAAAGCAAGCCACACCAAAAATCATGAGCTATTTTCTCTAAAGGAATATATTTAGTAACAAGTTGTCTTGCATACTCGTTCATGATTATAGAACACCCCTGTGCATATTCCTGAATCATTGCATTCTGACGATTTAACGGTCTTGGCGTTCTTCTAACCTGATGAGCCAATGGTTTCAAATCTTCTGTAACAGAAATCTTATTACAATGATACATACAAGGTTTATTTTTAGAACCTTCTTTCTCTAGCATTTTTATGCCAGAAATCAATTTATCCTCAAACCATATATCATCTTGATCTGCAAAAGCATAATAATCAGCTTGTGGTGCATCTTTTAGCGCCAATAAGAAACTACGCTCCCAACCAACATTTTCCCCTTTTGAAATTATAAGTTTACCTTCTGCCAAAGACTTTTGGTATTTTTCTAATACTTGTAGAGTATCATCTTTAGATCCATCATCACGCACAAAGCAAGTAACATCAACTTCTTTCTGCGCAAAAATGGAATCTAGTTGTTGCGTAATATACTGGCTTCCATTATAAGCCGACATCACTACTATTATTTTATTCATATAACATATTCAATTTTTAAACCATTAAAGATATCATTTTACAAAAATCAAAAATTTTATGAATATCTCATCAATCAATATAACTATTTCGCTGAAATATTGACTTTAATTTCAATCTAATTTTCTGGGGTACCATTTCCTTTAGTCTACCTTTAATAATAGTAGAACACATATTCACAAATGTACGTCGATGGAAAATATAATCAGCACAAAGAGCATACTCTCCTGAACGGAATTGTTGAGAAACTCCACCACCTTCAAATAGACATATCACAGTATCAATCTTCATAACCTGATCTTTAGGAATTCTCACAAAGAACAAATAGTCAGAAATGATGAGTTTAGGAGTTACTATGTAATATCCATGTTCATCATGTAAAGATTTTCTATAAATGATGCTCTGATGCAATAATTGCCCCTTTTCAAAATTGCAGTTCCCTAAAAACTTTTTTCCATCAGCAAGAATACACATAGCATCAGAATACAAAAAAGTTTTATCCTCCGGAATGTTGTGACTAAAGACATTTTCTAAAACTTTGTTGTCAAGAAACGTATCCCCAGAATTCATCAAGATTACCCATTCCCCTGAAGCCTTTTTGATACCCTTATTCATTGCATCATAAATACCTTTATCGGGTTCACTTGTTATTTGAACATTGCTATTCGGGTATCTCGTCAATATTTGACGGACTTTATTCATAGTTCCATCCTTAGAAGCACCATCAACAATAATATACTCAATATCCTTGAAACTTTGTTCAAGAACACTTATCATTGTACTTTCTATCTCTTTTTCTGCATTATAGCAGATTGTAATAACTGATATGGTTGGTTTCATATAAAAAATTATTTTTCCCAAAAGAAATAATAAGGCACCATACTATCAACTCTTGAATCCCAAAAGACAAAACCTTGATAAGTACGAGCTAAAAACAATAAAGAACTAACAATAAAGATCAAAGCAACTTTTTTATTTTTTACAACTTCAACTGGAACAAATACCCTAAATCCTAATAATGTAAATGTTATTGACAAACGCTCTATCATAGTTGTACCTGTCAACAACATATTTAGGATTACAGATACCATATAACATTTAAAGGCAAAAGTGTTGACCTTTTCTCTTTTTGTATAATGCAAACATGTGAACACAGGAATAGCCCACAAGATGATTTTAATAATAGTTATGTCGCTTTCAAAAGAGCCTTTATATCTATTTCCTAACAAATTAATATTATCATCTGAAATTAGTGATATCTGAGACAATGCTGCATCAAAAACGATCTTAACGGAATTTGGAATGAGCAATGTTATCAAAAACACACTACTTATTATAATATACGCATGTTTTTTTGTAGGTCTCCAAAAATACAATAACACAAGAACAGGGAATATCAACAATGATGTACGATGGGTATAAAGAGCAAGTACAAACAAAAAAACTGCTAGCAACACTTTCCTATTTTTTCTCAAAAGAGAAAAATTAAGTTTTGAGATATCTGCTTTTTCCAATAAACAGACAGCCCAAAGTACCAACGACAGAGACAAACTTTGTCTTGTAGCTATTATAGCTGCTTCATATCCTAAACCTACTATAAAGAAGAAGAGAAGCCCCCACAATGATGCACATCTGTCTTTATAAAGATAATATATGGCAGAAAATTGCAAAATCGCAACCGACAAGAAAAAGAATGTAGGACTATCAGAAAAGAGTGATAAAAATTTTCCAATAATTATAAAACCAGGTTCAATAGTGTCACCAGGGCAATCAACTGTACCATAGCCCCAAAAAGGTATGCCAGTTCCATTAAAATACTTAGCATATTCGGGAGTATCATTTCCAACTCCATAACCTCTTAATCCCCAAACTAAAGACCACAAAACACATATAGCCAACAAACATTTATTCTGCTTACCGATACTCTTTTTATATGAAAAAAGAATAAGAAAGAATGTAAACAGCATCAAAAAGAAATATATATTCATTCTATTTTAATTTTAATGTTAAAATATGATTGTACGCTGTCAGCAACTGATTTGCAATTTTTACTTTATTATGTCTCTGTTGAGCATTTTGTCTAGCTGTTTCTGTAATTTTTTCTACTTCTACTAGATTTTTAAATAAATTATTTGCCAAATACGCTATTTGATACGGATCATTAGCAGGAACTAAATATCCTGTCACCCCATCCTCTACAATAGAACAAACACCACCTACATTGGTAGCTATAACAGGAACGCCACACATCTGTGCCTCGCACACACTATTAGGGCTATTATCAATGTATGAAGGATGCACATAAACAGTACTAGAAAGAAGTTCTTCTTTTATTTGTTTTTCAGAAGCGACACCAAATAGTTTTACGTGAACATTCTCATGTTTTATTCCCAATTTCTCTTCTATTAAAGAAGGAGAAACATTTCCAAAAACAATCCATTCAAAGTCTATATTCAAAGAACATAATTGATTTGCAGCTTTAAGAATCAAATCATATCCTTTATATAAAGGAACGCTTATTGTTGATACTAGTTTCAATTTAGAAGGAATCTGACGCTTCATGTCATCAGCATAAAATGAATGTCGTAGAATCTCATCACAATGAAAATAAGTTGCTTTGGGATTAAATAGCTTCACGATACGATAATCCCATGTAGTTCTTCCTAAAAAATATCGAATATTCTTTAAATTTTCTTCCTCGCAATGAGCCAACATTTTCCAATTATATAATTGAAAAACATTTTTCAAGAATTTGATTGGATTAAGACCATCTTTCAAATAATAATCTAATTTAGATACAAATGGAGGAAGATAGGCATTCAAACATGGCCTAACAATTCCCTGAATATGCAATATGATTGGAATTTTTGTCACTGAAGCAACCAATCCGTATTTATTCTCGGAACCAAATATTTGAATAACATCAGGCTTAAAATCATCTAAGACCTTAAGCATCTCTGCTCTATAATTTTGCCACAATGCTTCTTCCTCTTTGGAATATTGCTTCTTTAAACGGAAACGAATCTTCTTCAAAGAAGAGAGAATCGGCGTAGGCATAGAATAAAATCTTACGCCATTCGCCGTGCCCTGTTTGCTTTCATTGGAGAAGAAAGCCAAAGCCAAATCGATTCCCTCTTTTTTAACGATTTCATTACGCAAAGAAGAAATCCAACCAGCACCATTATATCCACCTTTTTCTCTAGATGGATCAAAATTTGACTGTACAAACCAAAGTACTTTCATATACTATTTACTTTTATTGTCCTCAAACAAATCCTTCAATTTGTCATAATAATGACTTCTAAAATAAGGACTCAAATGATTATCATACTTACTACTATTCATGATTTTTTTTGCTTGCTGATAAGCATCATTCAAATCTTTTGCAACATAAACATAATCATCATAGACTCCTTTAAACCAATCAGCACCTGTAGTTACTTTATGATCAGTGGTCTTAATGATAATGACAGGAGTACCTGCACACAGAGAGAATATCGTTCCATGATATCTATCTGTTATTGTTACCTTAAAATGAGAATAACTTTCTATCTCATTCCAAATATAATAAGATAAGTTACTTCTTATTTGCTCATAATGAACCAATCCTTGAGTATCTTTTTCTACAACTCGGGTATCAGCAGAGAGTTTGTTAACCAATTGTGCAATTTCTGCATCGGTATAGAATTTTTCTCCATCATTTCTTGTACAAACACAGACGCCGCTTCTATCATTTGTAAACTGCTTCTCTCCAATAAGAGTTGTTACAATATCGGGGAACAAAGCAACACGTGGTGTTTGGAACATTTCCTTTGCCATCTCATAAGAGTCCTTATCTCTAGCCAAGAACAACATATTAGCAGCCTTATTGTGATTGTCTGCACATTTCTTTCTATTTTTCTCTTCCTTAAAAAATATAGTTTGAGGCATCATAAGTATTTTTGCATTAGGAAAAGCCTCAATAATCAATTGATGCAACAAAGGGTGGTCACCACCTAAATCCTGCGTACAATATCCACTTTGGAAGACAATGTAATCATCTTCTTTGAAATATTGTTTCATTACACTGATAAAATTGCTTTTCTCAAAAGTTATAACAGAACTTTCATACTTTAAAATAGCTCTGTCAGGAAAATTCTCATCCAACCATTTGCTAATACAAAAATGCTGTGCCATATCTCCCAAATTTGGCTGTTCCGTAATACCTAAATAAAATACACGTGATTTATTAGTTGTTTTTGTACAATCTTCAACTAATTTTATCACAGCCAACTCACACTTTTTAAGTCGCTTCTTATTAACAAAATAATCTCTAATAGGTCTATAAATCCAGCCTACAAACGGCTTTAAAACATTTTTAATTTTCTTATTCATATTATTTTTCTTTATCTATTGTTCCACTTCCACCTGTCATAAAGAAGGTATCACCAACAATACCATCTCCTCTACCACTAACCATAAACAATGCCAACGCAGCAATCTCCTCAGTTGTTGACATGCGACCAGAAGGATTTCCAGGCCATGAGATATCAGAAGAACGATTCATCATAGGAGTTGCTGTAGGTCCTGGAGCTATACCATTTACAACAATACCATATTTAATGAGTTTGTGCGCCATTCCTTCAGTAATTCCATTAACAGCACGTTTGCTAATCTCGTATGGAGTCCATGATGGTTTAACACTAGAAGCAGAACTTACATTGAGTATATGTCCTTGAATACCTTTCGCTATCATCTGGTTAGCTACAGCTTGGCTTATAAAGTATAGAGACTTTACATTTGCGCTCATCACGGCATCAAATGTATTTTCAGTTACAGCCCCAAATGGATCATTCCCATGCATACCAGCAGAATTCACCAAAATGTCTATATTCTCTTTTTCAGAAAACTGCTCTATTGCCGATTCCATCGCAGAAACGTCATTTATATCTAAAGTGATAAATGATGCTCCACCTATCTTTTCTGCAGCAATTTTTAATTTTTCTTTATTTCTTCCTATAATATAGACCTTTGCACCTGCTGCAACCAAAGCAGCAGCTATAGCAAACCCTATTCCGGAACTACCTCCAGTAACAAGTGCAACCTTGCCAGACAGCAAATCACTTTGCTCTTTAACTACAATAATAGGTTTAAGAACTATACGAGAATGAAATTTATTCATTATTTTACGTAAAATACTCATCGCAAAATTTTCTTTATAACTTTGATTCCTGTTTCACCTACAATATTTGCTATAGCACTTTTCAACTTACCCGAAGACGTTTCGATACGGTTTGCTGAAATCAATGTTTGCATTGCTATAGGCTCGTCATCTTCATCAGTGAAAATCTCCAAAATAACAGGCTTATCAGAAGAACCAACAAACTCATTCTTTACCACCTGGAATTCCTCTTTATTTGTGGCTGACAAATATTTAAAGCCACAATTCTCAGACCATCCTTTGGCATTGCCATTATGACCATTAGCAGAAATAAAGTTTTCTACAGCTACTTTCTGTTTCCAGTCCTTCGTCATAATTTTGAACTCTGCACCACCTCCATTATTGATGAGAAGAATACGCATATTATTTTTAATGTGGCGAATTCCTAAAGCATTCATATCATAGAAGAAAGCCAAATCACCAGTAACTATAAAACAAAGTTCATCTGTATTCATACTTTCACCAATAAGCATAGAATTGCATCCATCAATACCAAAAGCAGCTACAGTTCCATATCCTTGAATCGATTCATGCAATGGGAAATAGCTCCAACAACGGAGGCTATTTAAAATTGCAAAATTCATGATACTCTGCTGTGGAATTATCTTATAAAGTTGCTGCGCTGCATAACAATTAGAGAAAGGCATTTCAACATCATAATTCATCGTATCATTTAAAGCCTTCCATTTCTGATAATACGGATGCTCAGCACGTTCCTTACTTGCTATTCTTTCAAAGAAATAATAGTCAGGACATTCGAAAATTTTAGTAAGATGGCCATAAGTATCCACATAGTTACCATCCTCTGCTATTCTCCAATGTTCCGCATTACCAATTCTATTTAAAGCACCATAGATAGGATAATCTCCAGTTTGTCCTCCTATCGTAATGAGTACATCTGGCTTCAATAGACTAAAGCCACCACATGAGATCAAAAGGTTTGCAGAAACGCTATACTTTCCATGATAATTGGAAAGATGATTAACATAGACTGCTGCATCAACTCCTTCACAGAATTTTTCAATAGCCTTATTTTCTCTTTCAGAAAATACTCGATGTTCTCCTATGACTATCAAAACCTTTTTGTTAACCAGCTCTACATCACTCCAATCATCCCACGCCATATAACGATGCAATGGTCTTATTGCAGGCAATTCAACATTCTCAAATTGACCTTGCTGGACATCCACAATACGAATATTTAACTGTATTGGTCCTGGATTTCTATGCGTTGTCTCTAATATAGCTTCCTTGGCATTATGATAAACCTGCATACGGGTATTATCATCCGTAACAGGAGGTAAATCAAATGATGCTTTCACTGCATCCTTTGGAAGAGAACATTGATCTGGCGCTTGCATATAATCCTGATACTGAAATCTTTCAAGTTTTGCAGTAGTAATAGCTAAAATAGGAGTATGCTTATAGAAAGCCTCTGTCAAACCTGGCACATAGTTACGAGTAGCTTGTGCACTTGTACATGATGTAGCAATAACCTCTCCAGTCTGAAGGTGTAAACCTATCGCAAAATACATAGCACTTCGCTCATCTGGCACAGAATAACACTTAAAAAAGGAATCCTCCTGAACAGCCTGGGATATTGGAATATTAGTTCCACCTGGGCTAACAACTATATGATGTATATTATATTGCTTTAATAAAGCTACTACTATACGAACATTTTCTTGAATAGTATACATAAAAATTATTTTTTTAAAACATAAGTAAAATCATTGAGTGTATCCTTTACAGAAACAAATAAGAGTTTTAAAATTTGTCTGAGAATTAATCTAAAACGAATAAAACCATATTTAAACAATAATCTCATCTTCAATAAAAAGGATTGATTTTTACAAAAATCATATTGAACTAATCTCGATTTCTGAAAAAACGAATAACTCTTTTCGAAAGAATCAAAATGACTTGCACTATTTTTTAAAACTCGATAAACAGCAGTAACATCTGGTATATATACTATTTTATACCCCTGCTGTAAAATCGTCAGGGTCCTAGGAAGATTACTGCCAGTATATTCATTCTTTTGACACGTCGAAAGTCCTTTTATATCCTTTCTCCACATAAGAGTAAGCGGAGCATTATACCAACCATTTAACAAATAATCTTTAAATGTATCTGTAATACAATTATAAGGATAACCGTCCATTACCCTTCTATCAAAATAGTCTAAATCATGATAATAGAAATCAACATTAGTTCTAACCATTCCAACTGTATCATCATTTTCTAGTATATCAACCTGCTTTTGGAGTTTTAAAGGATCAGTCCAATAATCATCACCTTCGCACAAAGCAATATATTTACCTTTGCAAGCATCTTCCATTTTTCTACGAAGACTTCCATCATGCTTAGAATATTGATTTTCTGTTTCGAAAATTGGCTTAATTATCTCTGGATATTTTGCTGCATATTCTTGGATAATTTTAGCAGAATTATCCGTAGAACAATCATCATGCACAATAGCTTCAAACCTAAAATTTGTTTTTTGCATCACAAAACCATCTAAACATTGACGCAAATATGGCTCATGATTATAAACTAAACATCTTATTGAAACAATTATTTGTTTTTCCATAATTTATCTATTATTTCTTCCGATAATATGAGTCACCTTGAAAAAGTGCCATCAAAACAGAGGGGTACCTCAAAATGCCTACAGTTTAAAACTTAAAAGCATAACAAAAAACAATCCGTATAAAAATTATAGTACAAAAGAACCCATTTTAGGCTTCTTTTTGTCGTTTAACTTTCAGATTGATAGTGCTCTGACTTTTTCAAGTGGACTCATAATATATTTTGTAAAATACTAATTATTTTGCAATTTATCTATATTCTCTTCTTAAATTTATTTGGAACCATACTCATAGCATCATCCCATTCTGTTTTTAAAAACAACTTAGCACAAGAAATATATACAAATGAGCCTGTGCAAATACCCACAAACAATTTAATATAAAGATTTGAGGCACAAAACATTGCAACATGGATAACAATCCACAAAACAAAAGAAAGCCCCAATATAGGCATCAAATCTCCCATTTGTTTTATATATCCAACATTAATAATCTTACCTGTATAATATGTATTAATGATTAAAGATATCATAGAACAAACAATGCCACCTGCTACCATCCAAATTATTCCTAGAGGAATAGTCACAAGCATAACTAAGACACCTATAATTTTTTTATAGACCTCTAAGCGAAAAAATAAATCAGAACGCCCTTTTACTGTAAGTAAATTCAAATTAATGGCATGAATAGGATACCACATTAATGCAAAACACATAATTTGCAAAAGAATAATACACCCTTCCCATTTATCTGTTAATAATACACGCACTAACGGATCCGCTATAGCCGACAACATCATCATTAATGGAAAAATAATAAAAGCAGACAATCTTAATATTTTTCGGTAATTTCTAGCTAATCTCTCATTGTCATTTTGAATAGTACTCAACACAGGAAGAGTTACGCGTTTAAGAACACTAGTCATATTAGTTGAAGGCAAGTTCGAAAATTGTTGAGCCCTGGTATAGTCACCTAAATCTTTAGCACTAAAGAATTTGCCGATAATCAAAGGATAAATATTATTATAAATCGTATCCAATAACCCTGAAGCCAACATTTTACTACCAAATCCCCATAAATAATGAAACGATTCCCAAGACCAAGTTCGTTTTGGTTTCCATTTTCCTAATAACCACAGTAATAGAGTTCTTATAAAATATCCTCCTACTTGCTGGCACACTAAAGACCAAACACCAAACCCATTATATGCCATAGTCAATCCAATGACACCACTTACAATAGCCCCAGAAAGAGAAACAATTGCTTGAGTTTTAAAATTAATTTTTCTTGTAAGTATAGCTTGTTGAACAGCGCATAAAGGATTAAACAATGTCGCTAAAGCTGTTACCTTCAATAAATTTGAAAGAATAGGTGTATTATAAAAATCTGCTATATAAGGAGAAGTAAAATATAAAACTAAATAGCATATCACTCCGACAACAATATTAAAATAAAATGCTGTCGAAAGGTCTTCTTCTGTTAAATCAGGCTTACGAATTAATGCACCATAAAATCCACTATCTATAAAGCATTGAGCAATAGCAAGAAATACTAAAGGCATAGCTATAACACCATAATCTTCTGGAGACAATAAACGTGCTAAAATAATACTAAAAAGAAATTGTACACCTAAAGAAGCAAATTGTTCTATAAAGCTCCAAACTAAACCTTTCTGCGTTTTTGATTTTAAATTTTCTGACATTTTTATATATATTATCACAATAATTTTTATAAGAGAAAAAATTGCCATTTTTCTCTAGAAGCTACGAAAGTTTATATCATACATTTTACTTATTATGATAACTATTGAGATGCATATACTTACCTTTTTTCCATACAGGAGTTATCTTGGATGAAATGCATTGTTGCAAGATGTAATAATACACCCTTATATGATAACTTATACCTTCTAAACAAATGAAATCAAGTCTTGTCTCTCTAGGCCCTCTACAAGCCTTTCATTACAAAATCAATAATTATCTAAAAAAGAGTATTCTCAAATACTAGATTTACTCCAATCTAAAATCCTTCACTTAAAATCATTATTAAAAATAATAAGTTGAATAAAGATAAGATAATTAATGTCTCTCAAATACTTACTAATATTAATACCAAGATAGGACGCTCTATCATATTTTCAATGCTATAAACTATTACTAAGCACTATAACATACACTAAAACGACTCCTATCATGGTATTTAAATATTAAACTTCTACACATATATACTCACAATCCAGAGCAGACTTAATTTTATGACAAGATGTCATTTATGTGCAAAAAATCACTTATATTGTAAAAACACCACAGGCATTAGCTCCTTGCAACTAACAACCCCATTTTTCTGCTTCAATAAAGTGGCATCAGTATCTTTGCCTTCTAACCAATTAATAATTTGTTTTGGCACGTTTACACCTGCATTATGAGTAAAAGGATATTGACCACCGAATCTACAATTCATTTCTAAGACAACAATCTTACCATCATCTGTTTTAAAACAATCGACATCCAAATTTGCGACATGATGTAAATGAGTTGATATAAGCATAGCTGCATCCTCGAATGTTTCTGGATCAACAGTTTCTGCAATATCTGTTTCTCCTGAGCGCATTGCTACTTTTTTCTTAGCGAATGTTGTTACGTAATTACCAGCCAAATCATTAAGGATTTCTATACCATATTCCTGCCCTTTTATCATCTGCTGAATAATAATACAAGAATCTTTATCAACTTGCGATTCATACTTCAGATATGTATCAAAAATTTCCTTATGAAGTTTCGCATATAACACCAATAACTCTTGTTCATTACATGCTTTATATATTCCTATGGAACCCATCCCCCAACGTGGCTTCAATATAAAAGGATAGTTTACAACACCTTCAGCTATATCTTTTCTTAAATTCTCAAGATTGAGATAGGAAGGAGTTTGAGGTAATCCCAAACGAACAAGGAATTCATATGTTGACCATTTATCGTTACAGATTTGAGTAACATTATAGTCAGATACAACAACCGTAATACCCTCCTTTTTAAACTCATCTTTATGTTTTGCCAAAACTGGCAAATCTATATCAAAGAGAGAAATGATAGCAGATATCTGATAGTTCTTACAATATGAAATCAAAAAATTGATATACTCTTTATCATATATTGATGGTGTAATAATATAACCATCTGCCTGATGCAATGTATATGTATCTATACTATTAGAAGCATAGACTTTTCCATGACCAGCCAAAGCTTTTTTGAAATACTCAACAAGATAAGTTCTTCGTCCTGCTGAAGTTAATAAGATATTCATAATTTTCTTTCTAAATAATACTTTGTCAAATTATATTCTTTAATAAAGATAGATTCTTTTATAGTAAATCCATTCTTCATATAACACCTCTTTGCAATTTCATTATATGTATGCAAGCCCATAACACGCATACCTTGCGTTTTTGCATGAGTACAAGCACGTTCTAAGAGTTTTCCAGCAATATTATTACCTCGATATCCCCCCTTTACTGCACAAAATGTTGTATAGCCTCTACAAGAATCAACATCATTATCGTATGAAATTATCAAGCCTACAAGTTCTTCTTGACAATAACACTCTACCATTGTTGCATACTCATTAATCTTATTATAATAAGCGTTAATATCAATCCGGTCTAGCAAAGGGGGAACAAAATCCTCTTCTACAGCTTGAAGAAATATGAAAAAATCTTCAAAAGATATTTTTTCCTCACAATACCTAAATTCCATAAGATGCTTTCATTGATAATAAATTCATAATACCGCCCGTATTCCAATAAAGTATGTTTTTACCTTTATACTTTATGGAATTGTTTTCTAAAATCTTACACATACCATAAAATGATTTTCCTGAATAACAAGGGTCTATAACCATACCTTCATGAGAAATACATTTTTTAATATATGCGAGAAGTTCAGGTGTTGTACAATCATATCCTCCACATAGATAATCTTCATAAAATGACATATTATCAAATGTGTATTTTTCACCTAAGAATTTATTAAGAATAGCCATATCTTCCATCAATGTAGGCTGCTCTACTTCAAAACTACGAGCTACAGATATAGCATGGATATGAGCTTCTGGAAAAAAATGCTGCATTCCCGCACATATACCAGTAAGTGTCGTTCCAGTTCCACAGGAAACAAAAAGATGATCAATATGCCCAACTTGTTGCTTTAATTCTGCAACTGCTTCATAATAAGCATAAATTCCTTCTAACGATTTTCCACCCCCATATACTAACTTTATATTTTGACCTTCATAGGATTCTACTACATTCTTTATTGTTTCTGGGACTCTATTTTTCATACAACGAGTCTTTGTAATTCCTACGAGATTACATAAGAAGTAATTTAAGGATGTATCAAACTCATCTAACTTATCGGTATACTCAACAAGATGCATCTTTACACCTAGTTTAGCACACATAAATGCACATGCACGATTAAAATTCGAGCAAGGTCCTCCTGCGGTAATTAATACATCACATGTATCTTTATTTACATCAGCTAAAATATATTGAAGCATGCGTGCTTTATTGCCACCACAAGCTTCAGAAAACAGATCATCTCGTTTTGCCATTATATTACAGCCAAACTTATCTGAATAATACTTTAGATTACTTACAGGAGTTGGTAAAAAATCTAAATGTTTCATCTAACAATCAAATCAATCGTTCTCTGAATATCCTCATCACTCAATGCATGATGCATAGGCAAGCAGATTACGCTATCTGCCATCTTATGAGCATTAGGCAAGTTCGCCGGATCTGCACTCTCCAAACCACGATAGGTAGAGAACTCACTAATCAATGGATAGAAGTAGCGACGGCCCAACACATTCTGTGACTTCATCTTTGCATACAGTTCATCACGAGTCATACCATACTTCTGAGCATCAATGAAGATTGGGAAATAGCTATAGTTATTACGAACACCAGGCATATCATCGAAGAAGGTGATGCCTTCAACATTACGCAAAGCCTTACGATACTTGATAGCTACCTGATGACGAGCCTCAATAGCGGCATCCACCTGCTTCAAATTCAACAAGCCATACGCACTACGCATCTCATCCATCTTGCTATTGATACCAGGGCCAACGACCTCGGTCTCTCCAGCAAATCCAAAGTTCTTCAAGTAATCAATGCGTTTTTTAGTTTTCGCGTCATGCATAATCATGGCACCACCTTCAATGGTGTTATATACCTTAGTAGCATGGAAACTCAAAGTGCTCATATCACCAGCATTCAAGATGCTCTCTCCATTAACCTCTACGCCAAAAGCGTGAGCTGCATCATAAATAACCTTCAAGCCATACTTATCAGCAATATCCTGAATAGCCTTGGTATCGCAAGGCTTTCCATAAACATGCACAGGCATGATTGCGGTAGTCTTAGGAGTGATGGCTGCCTCAATCTTGTTTGGATCAAGATTACCTGTAGCAGGATCAATGTCAACGAATACAGGCTTGCAACCATTCCACCAAATGCTATGAGTAGTAGCTACAAAGCTATAAGGTGTAGTAATAACCTCACCAGTAACCCGGAGCGCCTGCAATGCAGTAAGCAATGGCAAGGTACCATTGGTAAAGAGACTCACGTATGGAACTTTGAGATACTCGGCAAGAGCAGCCTCTAACTTATGGTGATAATCACCATTATTTGTTATCCACTTGCTGTCCCAGATTTTCTGGAGTTCAGCATGAAAATCATCCAAATTTGGCAGTAACGGAGAGGTTACTGTAATTAATTTCTTATCCATTTTTATCTATCTTTATACATATTCTCATAATACTTCTGGTAATCACCAGAGGTTACGTTGTCCATCCATTCCTGGTTCTCGAGATACCATTTTACGGTTTCCTCGATACCCTCCTCAAACTGCAGAGATGGCTCCCAACCGAGTTCCTTCTGAAGCTTGCGAGAGTCAATGGCGTAACGCATATCGTGACCCTTTCTGTCAGTTACATAAGTGATGAGGTCCATATCCTCGCCTTCTTTTCTGCCGAGCAGACGGTCAACGGTCTTGATTACCACCTTGATGATATCGATGTTCTTCCACTCGTTGAAACCGCCGATGTTGTAAGTCTCGGCAATCTTACCCTTGTGGAAAATCATATCGATGGCACGGGCATGATCTACTACATACAACCAGTCGCGCACGTTCTCACCCTTACCATATACTGGCAATGGCTTGCGATGACGGATGTTGTTGATGAACAATGGAATCAACTTCTCTGGGAACTGGTATGGACCATAGTTGTTAGAGCAGTTGGTCACGATGGTTGGCATACCGTATGTATCGTGGAAAGCACGCACGAAGTGGTCTGAGCTCGCCTTGGATGCTGAGTATGGAGAGTGAGGATTATACTTGGTAGTCTCTACGAAGAACTCTTCGCCATAAGCCTCATGGTTCTTATCGCTAGATGCCTTGGTAGTGAAAGGAGCAGGAACGCCCTCAGGGTGAGTCATCTGCAACGCACCGTATACCTCATCGGTAGAGATGTGGTAGAAGCGCTTGCCCTCGTAACCCTCAGGAAGACTCTCCCAGTAAATCTTTGCCGCCTGAAGCAGAGACAGGGTACCCATCACGTTGGTCTGAGCGAAAGTGAATGGATCCTTGATACTTCTATCTACATGGCTCTCGGCTGCGAGATGGATGATGCCATCCACCTTGTAGTCCTGCATCAGTTTCAACATCAGGTCGAAATCGCAGATATCACCCTTAACGAAAGTATAGTTAGGCTTGTCCTCAATGTCCTTGAGATTAGCCAGGTTGCCTGCGTATGTCAACTTATCGAGGTTGATGATGTGATACTCAGGATATTTGTTCACGAAAAGTCTTACTACGTGTGAGCCGATGAAACCAGCACCGCCCGTGATAATGATATTCTTCATCTTCTTAATATTCTAAATTCTTTTTTAATGTTTGATCTTTCTCTTCAAGGATTGAAAGGAGATACTTGCCATAGTCATTCTTCAGCATAGGCTGAGCATTCTCTTTCAATTGTTCTCCGGTAATCCAACCTTGGCGGTATGCGATTCCTTCCAAACAAGCCACCTTCAAGCCCTGGCGCTTCTCCAAAACTTCGATAAAGGTTGAAGCCTCAGAAAGGGAATCATGGGTTCCGGTATCAAGCCAGGCGAATCCTCTTGCCATGGTCTGTACCTTCAGCTGCTTATCCTTCAGGAACTCCTGGTTTACTGTTGTGATTTCCAACTCACCACGAGCAGATGGCTTGATATGCTTAGCTACTTCCACCACCTTGTTTGGATAGAAGTACAAGCCTACCACTGCATAGTTGCTCTTAGGATGCTCTGGCTTCTCTTCAATGCTCAGGCAATTGCCTTGCTCATTAAACTCTGCCACGCCATATCGCTCTGGATCACTTACACGATAACCGAAGACGGTTGCCTTGTTGTTCTGCTCTGCATCTACTACTGCCTGATGAAGCATCTGGCTAAGACCAGCACCATGGAAAATGTTGTCACCCAATACAAGACAAGCCGAATCATTACCGATGAACTTCTCACCGATAATGAAGGCTTGGGCTAACCCATCTGGTGATGGCTGCTCGGCATACTCGAACTTGACGCCGAACTGGCTTCCATCGCCTAAGAGGCGCTTGAAGCCTGGCAAGTCGAATGGGGTAGAGATTATCAATATCTCACGGATACCTGCCAACATCAAAACCGAAATAGGATAATATATCATCGGTTTATCAAAGATAGGAATCAGCTGCTTGCTGATACCTTTGGTGATTGGGTACAAGCGTGTACCGCTACCACCTGCTAATACTATTCCTTTCATCGCCTTAATGCTAAATGATTAGTATTTGTTGTTTACTTGTATAAATCTACATTGATGTCGAATGGACTATCAAAGTCTTTCAGCATAGCATGTTTTGTATCTTTCTCAGAGAGATTAGCATGCTCTGTAGGAATCCTCCAATCGATACCAAGAGAATCATCGAGGATGCTGATACCACCATCAGCTTCTGGATGATAGAACTCATCGCACTTATATTGGAAGACGGCTGTTTCTGAGAGAACTGCGAAACCATGAGCAAAGCCCTTTGGGATGAAGAACTGGGCATGATTATCTTCGGTCAACTCTACGGCTACATGCTTGCCATAGGTTGGTGAACCTTTGCGGATATCTACTGCTACATCGAGGACTCTGCCCTTTACGCAGCGTACTAACTTGCTCTGGGTATATGGTGGACGCTGGAAGTGCAAGCCTCGCATCACACCATAGCTGCTCATAGACTCGTTGTCTTGGCAGAAGTGAACACTGTGTCCCAGGATTGGAGTAACCTTCTCTTCAAACTCTCGCTCGCTGAAGCTCTCGAAGAAGTAGCCACGAGCATCACGGAAGAGGCGTGGCTCTATAATGAGTACGCCTTCAATATCTGTTTTGATTATATTCATTGGTTTCTAATATTCTAAATTCTTTTTTAGTGTTTGATTTTTCTCTTCAAGTATTGAAAGGAGATACTTGCCATAGTTATTCTTCAACATGGGCTGAGCATTCTCTCTCAACTGTTCTGCGGTAATCCAACCCTGGCGGTATGCGATTCCTTCCAAGCAAGCTACCTTCAAGCCCTGGCGCTTCTCCAGAACCTCAATAAAAGTGGATGCTTCAGAAAGAGAATCATGGGTTCCGGTATCAAGCCAAGCAAATCCTCTTGCCATGGTCTGAACCTTCAGCTGCTTATCCTTCAAAAACTTCTGGTTTACGGTGGTGATTTCCAACTCACCACGAGCGGATGGCTTGATATGCTTGGCTACTTCTACCACCTTGTTAGGATAGAAGTACAAGCCAACCACTGCATAGTTGCTCTTTGGATGCTCAGGCTTCTCTTCAATGCTCAGGCAATTGCCTTGCTCATCAAACTCAGCCACACCATATCGTTCCGGATCACTTACACGATAGCCAAAAACGGTTGCCTTGTTATTCTGCTCAGCATCTACTACTGCTTGATGCAGCATCTGGTTCAATCCTGCACCATAGAAGATATTATCGCCTAATACGAGGCAAGCGGAATCATTACCAATGAATTTCTCACCGATAATGAAAGCTTGGGCTAAGCCATCTGGTGATGGCTGCTCTGCATACTCGAACTTCACACCGAACTGGCTTCCATCGCCTAAGAGGCGCTTGAAGCCTGGCAAGTCAAATGGTGTTGAAATAATGAGTATCTCACGGATACCTGCCAACATCAATACTGATATTGGGTAATATATCATCGGCTTATCAAAGATTGGTATCAGCTGCTTGCTGATTCCCTTTGTGATGGGGTACAAGCGTGTACCGCTACCACCTGCTAATACTATTCCTTTCATATAATTATTATTTATTGATCAATAACATGTTTTCTAAAATCATCCCTCAATGGTCTTTACACCCCCTTCGGTTCCCCCGTTTGCGGGGGACTGAAACCTTCTTTACCATTAAAGAAGTCATCTTTTCGAATCCCTCCGTCTCCCTTTAGCCAAAGGGAGCTCCACCTTTCTCACCAAGCCTCTCTTTCCTCAGGAACGAGAGGATGTAACCGCCCTCCGGTGCTCAGAACCGCTACGCTATAAGGTTGGCGGACCATCAAAGGTCTCGCCATGTTTTGCGGGATGAGACCGCCTAAATCATTACCTTTCATTTTGTTTTATTAATCTTCCTGATTCTATCATCCCTTTCTTAAATATCTTGGCAATTTCATGTACAGCTTTATCTACACTCTCTTTTGCCACATATTTCTCTCGTTCTGTAAGATAAGAGATGAAGCCTCAATATTTTGCTTAGCACATTCTAAAGCAGAGTCTCTGGTTTCATCAAAGGTATATTCCTTTATATGCCCAGATCCTAATATCTCTTCTATGAACTTTGCTACGGCAAAGTCTGCACGTTGCTGCGCTAAAACCTGTTCTTTAGTCATAACTTACTTTGATTTTTTCGTTTTATTTTTTAAGTATTGAATAAAGATACCCTTCTTCATGCCCTTATCTATATTAGGCTTGGCTCTAAAATACAGATCTGCAATCATATTAATCAAAAATTCATCAAGATCATTGGAATTTGATTTGTAATAAAACTCCAAAAGATTCATATAACATGCATCGTAAGTATCCGCTTAACACCGTATTGCATATATCAAAAAAATGTTGTACCTTTGTACGGCGGCATCATTTTTCTAATTTTGAGACAAGAATACGCAATGTAGCCCTCCATCAGCACAAGCTAATGGAGGTTATACCTTAATTTGACTAAATATTAAATTCATTTTTATTGTTCCTCATCTTCCCAGAACTCAGGAAGAAGAGTATAATACTTATCCTCAGGCGTAGAATCTATGTGCTTCAACACATAACAAAGCCAACGCTCAGGATTTTTATCTAGCACCTTGCATGCTCCAAACAAGGAGTACATCATTGCTGGACGCTTACCTGATTGAAGTGACATGTTTATATACGTTCTAATTGATGACAAATTTCTTTATAAAGTTGCTTTAAATACAAAGAAGATATATCCACAAGAGGTTCAAACATGAAATTATTGACATGAATATTCTCAGAAGTAAGCATAACGACTCGATTCATCAGAAGACAAACTTCTGGATATGTGTCTGAATAATACTTCTTCAAAACTTTTAGTAACTCTCCTGTCTGATTGCTATTGTGTTTCATTTCTGCCTGATCAGCCCAGTCATTTCCATGAAGGTCTTCACATCCATGCCTATCTTCTTCAAATTCTTGGCTATTTCGAGGGTCTTGTCTGTCTGACCATCATCATAGCTACCAGACAAATCTTCTATGACTCGGAACTTGTCGCCTTAGGTAAACAAAAAATATCTTGAATGCGTACCAACTTTTCTCGTTGTCAGGTTGTAATATTGTTTATTTTTTCCGTTTTGGTCAGGATATAATTCTCATTCCCCCGTGTCGTGAATTCATGTTTCAAAACACTTGGCAAGAAAGGGTTGGTTAGTCTATTCACGATACCGGAAACCTCTAATCACAGACGTACTCCTGACCCAAGAGCATGATAGTCTGCAACCCTTGGAATGATTAGCTATCCAATTCCTTTGTCTTAAACCCTTCCCTAAATCACTCCATTTCTTCTGAATCTCTACATAAGAGACACAGAATCTCGTTGCAAAAATACGAAAAAAGTTGGAAACTAGCAAATTATGTATGTTAAATATTTAATGTTATTCTACGGAATTCAACAATTTTTCAGCAATCATTACGTCCATAATCCGATAAATCGTTGATAGAAAGAATGTTTTCGTTTTTTTAGTGTCTTTTATATAAAGATTCTGGAAAATTGGTTCATTTTGGTTCATTTTGCAAAATCCCTCTTTTTATTCATTTTTGCGGCTTATAGGACTGCTGTAACTACGTTAGCACTCCTATGTGATAATATCGCTCAAATGATACCACTTGCATCATTCCAAATGATACCGCCTGAAGTTTTATACGCAATGGAGAGAATCTGCTCATAACAGGACTCACCAGCTGCGGGTAAGCGTCCAAAAATGTCACAACGCCCCTATTTGCGGGCTTTTTGCAAAGCCCACAAATCTCATTTTTAAATTTCTTTCACTAAAAATTTCATTAATCCAAGCAGATTGTCATTGGAAGCAGGTTCTCGTAGTCCGTTCTACCAGATTTCACGACCTTGAGCAAAGCCTTGAAATATTGCCTGAACGAGACTCCGACTTGCTTGCAAGTCTGGATAAAGGTATTGTGCATTGCCGATCTCAATGCACCCTGAACACTACCAAAGAACAACGAGCCCTTGCGCTGTATGGTCTGGGGACGTATCGCTCGTTCGTTACATCTTCTTTATCAAATCACAAAATTCGTTTTTGGACGCTTACACGCCATGGTTGTGCGGGATGGGGCCGTCTGGAGTGGAAACGGCAAGAGTGTTTGGCGACTGGCGCAGTGTGGCGAATCATAGCGTCTTTTTCTTTGATTTCTTCATAGCTCAAAAATTTAAGAAACATTTCCGTTACTCTTCTTTTGCGAACTGCCTTGAAAACAAATCACGTATCTGCACACAATATTTGTGAGCAGCCATCATATAGATAGCAACATCCTTCTTATTACTCTTATCGTGAATAATAGCTTCAATGCTATACCAGATATCATCCATCAACGTATGAAGTTCAAAGAGATTAGTCTTATCAAAAAACACCTCATACTTTTTCAAAAGATTGTTAAGAACCAACAATAAGTTCAATGCATTGTCATTTATAATCTTATTGTAAGTTTCAATATCTAAAGTTGATAGCTCAGATACATCTTTTTCATTAAGTGGCATAATCTCATCTTTGCATTTAGAAGAATAATCTACGATTTTCTTCAATAATGTGTCGAGAAGTGGCTTAGAAGTGAGAAAAGGATTTTGGCTTACTTCCAACTCTTCCCAATCACTCAATATCTTAATATTCAACGAAAGAGTATTAACGAAAGACTGCAATTTATATGCAACTTGTTGCTTTTGTAACTTCTTCAATTTATCATCAGCCTCTGTTACTTTATTCATCATATTCTCCTTAGCTGTTTCCAACTGATTTTTGAAGCTAAAGCTTTGATTCACGCCTAACACTACAGGTAGAATTGTACATATAGCTGCAATTACAGCAAGCCATATGGAAAGATTCTGATCTGCACTTATTTGCTGATGCTCTAACAGCTCCGAATTCTTAACTATGATAGAATCCCACTTATTGAACAACTTGTTTAATTCAGGATAAGGCTTATTTTTTGTCGAATCCATAGAACTACGTAGAGCCTTCTCCTGTATATTCAGCTGCTTGATGGATTCATATTCATTGGTTGATTTTTTCATGTTACCAAAAATAAAGTAACCAAGAATAAGAATTCCGACAATTAAAGCACTCATAAAAACTCCACTCCAAAAAACACAAGACTGACTTTTAGTTTTCATTTTCTGTTACGTTTAAATTTTTTCAATACAGGATAATAACTGTTTTGGCTATCTATTTTTAAAGAATGCCCCATAAACCATGGTTCTACATATCTACAATCCAACAGCCTAGCTTTTACAGCAGACATAAATGGTTCCCTATGCAAGAATAATGTGTTCATAAATTGCTCATCATGAGTAAAGAATATTAGCTGAAGACAGTTTGCATTACCCAAAAATGTTTTAGCACCTTGTGCCAAGACCTCGAAGAAACGATAAAGAAGCTTCTTGTTCTTGTAATCATTGGCATAAAATATATCATCAAAAATAAAGGGGAACAAGAATTTACCCTGTTTCATCGCTTTAAAATTGAATGCAGCCAATAAACAAAGAGAGAACAATCTAAATCTAAACGTATTAAAATATTTATTAACAGAAACTTCATTCACAGAAATCTGAATACCAAAATCAGCAATGACAGCACCAGTGGTTATCTTATCAATCTTTAAGCTCTCAGTTTCTTCAATGAAAGGTTTCAAGGTGTCTTCTATTAACTTCTTGAAGTCCGCATCCAAATATTCTTGCAGTAACTCAGAAAGTAATCTTTTCAAAGTACTGTGAACAGCATCCAATTGCTGTATTAAGTCATCAAAATCAATTCCTGCCGGTTTTGAATCAAGTATCCGTTTCTTATCCAAAAGACTTTGCACCTTAGTAAATATATCACCTAAAGGAAGAGGACGTCCAGCACGAGCAAGGATATTATCAAGCGACTTCGAAAGACTAACAACCTCAGCGTGGATTATACTTTGAGTAATTCCCTGGTTATTATCAGCCCCCACAGAAATTTTCTTCATTTTTTTCTTAAGCGGCTCATCACTAATGTTCGTATCTGCTTTCTGTTTTTGTAGAATCTGTCCATATCGTTTTAAATTATTTCTAAATCGATTAATGGAATCAACATATGTAATATCAGAAGGCAACTTCTCGTTCAACAGCTCAACAATCTCCAGCAAATTGTTATTATCTTGTTTTACTTCCAAAAATTGTTTCAACTCATCATTCAACTGATAGAGTTTTTTCCTTGCATTGTCATTAAGAATCAAAGAACACTCACTGATATAATTTCTTATCTCGACTTCCTGCCTCGCAAGAGGTTCTTCTGTAACCATAGATTTAATTTGTTCCAACTTTTGCTTTATATCAGAATAAAGACCTGTATCTTGCACAAAATCCATAATGTCTTTTATACCCAAAGCATAACAAAAGAAAGGAACCCAATCTATAACCTGCGTATTAACATCAATTTGAACCATACAACGCGACAGTTCATATATGCTATTCTCTGAAAAGAAAAACCTTTCTACGTTTAAGCCTGTATCTTCAAAAAAACTTCTTGCATCAGACAAGGCAAATTCCTTGGTTTGCGTCTGAAGACGAATTTCGGGATCCTTTCCCCAAGTTCGATTCACATACCAAGTTAAATCCTGGATATTGCGATAACTGGCTTCTCCTATCTTACCAGTCATTACGTATTCCATGGAGTTAAAAAGTGAACTTTTACCTGAGCCATTATCACCGAGGAGAAACAAACTGTGCATATTGCCATCCTGACAAAAAGAAAGTCCATAGTAACGTACTTTTCCCGTCAATGGACCGAACTTACGATAATTATTGAGATAAAGATATTTAAATCGATAATCTCGAATCTGAGAATGAGCAGTCTGTAGATTAATTGCTGGTGTTAAATTTAACAACTGATTCACACGATCTTTCAATTCTGTCGTATCAGGCAAAATATTCAATACATCTAGAAGGCGTTGAAGAAATTCAGACTTTTCCTCCAAAGCGCCTTCTAAAAGTTTATATTTATATTCATTCATCGAACTTTGAAATATTTAATAGTTCAATCAATCGCTGTTTAACTTCATGAGCCGAACAATTAAGAATTCCTTGAAAAGAATTATTTATCTTCAACCAAGAAGCACAACCTGTTTTATCCATAAAGGGAGACTTGTCACTTTCTACCCAATTTATATAGTCTTCATAATATTCTTCGTCAAAATCATCTAAAGTAGTATGATTTTTGTAATACGTCCAAAGATTCAGAGGTACATCTAAAAAAGAAACCTCATAAAACATTTTCCGATCCTGAAGCTGTTCATTTATCGACTCATATATATCATTTAAATATTTATAAAGCTTCGAATTGGTATATTCCTGTTCATCCAAACCAAAACGGAAATCAGGGAAACGAAGAAATATCTCAGAGAAGAGCTTTGAAAGCTGATTCAATTGGGAAAGACTACCATTATCCTCCTCTATCATTTTTGCTAGCTCTTTCTTGCCTTCTTTTACTAGCCTTCTTAAATCTATATTTTTATCTAAATAGAAGAAATAGTTGAGCAGTTCTCTTGTATCATCAGAATCGCCAAAGATCTTCTTATCATAAGCGATAACGAATGATATTATATTATTCATTTCTTCCAAGACCTTACCGTCCAATACACATCCGCTGCTTAGTCGTTGCGCATAAGTTGATGATGAGAAGGATAAATTTCCAAAGTTATCCACCTTGACGATTTCTGAAGTAAGAGCATAATCGACAATACCAACATATTGACCATCTACATCTATTGTAATGGCATACATATTAGTTTCTCTATCGAAAACAGGAACCAGCGGAATACCAAAAATGTCCTTGTCTAATATTTCTTTTTCTGCACATCCTCTATCCCTCTGCAAGAGATAAATAATGGTAAGAATGTACTCAAAAGAAGCTCTCGAGACAAATTGAGTATTTGACAATTCAAAACATCTTGATACGATACTAAGAACAATACGAAACAGTTGGTCTTTATAGACATCTTCATTCTCACCAGAGCGGAACAGTCTTACCCATTCACTATAGACTCCTTGATGATTTCTTACGTAACCCGGTACCACCGTTCCCTTATCAATACGCTCGTCAATACAACGATGCACTAATCTACTTAACTCCAGAGTAGAGAAAGAACTACTTGAGCCCAATCGATTGATCATTGAATTATAACTTTCGCCAAAACTCAATCTCTCATAATCGTCTCGCCCCTTGTTACGAGACTCAATCTCTACCTGCCAATGCATAGCACTAAATATACTCGATATCATTAGCGAAACACTCTTCGTCTGACCATCTCTAAGATTGTCTAGTGCTATCTGATAATTATACTGTTGGACATAATCAGATGGTATGATAGAATCTCCTCCGCTAGAAATACAAAAGAAGCTTCGATTACTCTCCAGACAATCTATAGATTCCAGTATTTCCAAAACTTGCTGAGACATATCTAAGCCAAAAAGATATTGTATATCTTCCAATCTCAGATAGAATCTCTTATCTATTACTTCATCCTGCATGGCAAGCAAAAGATTTTGACGCAACTGCAAGAAATGAGCAAAAGACAGCAAGTAGTTAGAGGTCATCACCATGGATTTATACCATTGAGATCTATTATCATTGAAAGATCTTGCATTCTCACGTGCTTTCTTATAAAGTAAATTCCATACTTTCAAGAGTTCTCCTACAAACATCTGAGCATCTTCTGTAATATAGTGCTCTGGTATCGTATAAGGAGATATTGATGCAATGCAAAGACGCTTACCCTTCTTAAAGAAACGCAACTTAGAGAAATCTGGTACAGCTAGTCCATAAGCACTATTACTTGTAAGATAGTCCGTGATATAGGTAAAAGATGTATTCTTTGTATTTTTCTCACGATAGTAATTACTTACAGAATAATAGTCTATAGCATCTTGTGAAATAGAATGAGACACAGCTTCGGTTTGAGCTAAGCGCTTCAAAATTTTCTCTATATCTTCATTCTTAATCTCTTTTTTGAAATCTATATAAAATAGCGGATATTCCACATCATACGGTTTACCCAAGTCATAAAACTTCGAGATAATCGTATCTACATAGAAAGGTATCGCCGATTGGTTAATGATACTTGTACCTTCGACCAGAGCATTAGCTATCAATTTAGAGTTCAGCGCATCAGTGGTTGTCACAACAGGCGCAGCTTCTATTGAATCAAGATTTTCTTTTATATTACTAATCAGAGCCAACACTTTTTCAAAAGTTGTGCCATGATAGATTGCTTCATCTGCAACCAAAACCTTATTGATTTTGTTCCAATCCAAAAATGGCAAAGCAAGCTCAGTAACGACAGGAATACCGTTACTATCAACACCATTTTGACAAACCCATTCGAGGAGTCTAGGTGCCTTTCGAGCTATAGCTACATGCAGAAAGTCTTCCTTCCCCAAATACCCTTCTCCCCAAATTTGCAAAGCTACATCCAGGTTATTGTAATCTTGTAGAAAACTATAATTCTGCCGGTTGTTAATTGGCATCATAAGCTAAAAGTAAAATTCTCGGTGCAAAATTAATATATTATTTGCAATTTCGATTATAAAATTGGTTAAAATTCTAAGAATATTGCAATAAAGTAAAAACCTATTTTTATCCTTTACGCTAAATCTTTTAGAAAATAACAAACAACACCAACTGTTGGTGCTATTGCTATAATCCAATACAACAAATAGACATCAAAGATATAATATCTACATTACTACGTATATCACCAATACAGCGTCACCACTATATTACAAGTAGTTACACCTATCAGTTTGTAAACCACCAATACAGCGTCCCCACTATTTATCAGCGGGTTAGCCGTACCAGTATTTTTGAATAAAGTTTTGATTTTCTAAAATTTAACAATCAAGCGACGGCTTGGGATGTCTTCGTTACCTCAGCATCCGTACCATCTTCAAAATGGCGAACATAGTCACATGGCAGGAACGAGGCATCAACCTCCTCGCCACAAAGTATGCGAGTAAGGATATCCCCAATGTACTCACCAAAGTTCACTTTGTTCAATTTGCAACTTTCCAACAACCCGAACATAAATGCCAAATTCTGGGCAGAGAAGTGACTTCCTGTCTGAAGCCAATTGCGTCTTCCCATAGCGATATGTCTAAAACATCTCTCTATGGCTATATTGTGCATGTCGATACGACCGTCCAAAAGGAATGTTCGGAAGGCATCTTCGTCATCAAGTATGTAATCTATGGCTCTGTGAACCATCTGACCATATTCGTCACCTGCTGCACGCATCTTTTTGAGCATTTCCATTCTCGAATCTACCAAATAGGCATCCACCAAATAATGGCGAGCATGGAACCAACAGGTCTGGCGCAACAATTCTTGTCCTTCCAAGTCTTTGACTATAGCTGGATATTGAGGAGCTCTGTCTGCAACGAAACCTACAATGGAAGAATCCTTGAAGATTTTCTCTTCTTGCAACATATGGTCGCGGGTACCCTCATCATAGAGCATCACACAAAGCTTCTTCTCCAAGGAGAGGGCTGCCTGAACATACTCTATTGTATATTTCAGAGGGTCATCAGGTGTTTCCCTGCTACGTACCAGCAAACGAGTTGCATCATTGTTGGTAAACTGAGACTGTCGGATGGCTTCCAGCATCAACGGCTCAAGTCTTTCCCTCAACATCTCCATAATCTGATGCATCCATAAGTTCAAGGATGACTGAGGTATGTTCGTCTTCACTCCCTTCAACATCTCAAGAATACGATTCTCGCTAAGGTTATATTCCGTTGCGATCCTTTCCACTGGTTACAGCCATCACATGCTTGACAATAGCAGCGAGACCATTTTCCTCTAACAATGGGCAGTTAGGATCGATCTCACCGTTTAGGAAACGAGTGGCATCACTGTTACGTTGGAACACTCTACGATTAATCAGCTCTACCACTTGCCTGGCGTCCAATGCAGCCTTATCGGCAGCGTCAGCCACTTCCTTCAAGTCATCAATAGTCTTCACTTTCTTCGATAGAACAGATATTCTTTTATTGCTCTCCTCAAGAGCCTTGCGTGCCTCGTCCAGCATTTGCTCTGCATTATCAGCACGCATTTTTTCCTTTTCTGCCTTGGCTTTTGCGGTCTTGGCTTCAGACTCCGCCTCATTGACTTTACCCAAGGCATTATCACGTTCCTTCTTCATCAAGGCTAGCTTAGACTCATATTCATCACGAGTCTCTTCCTCTATCGTCTTGTTTTCATCCTCCAAGAAACTGACATACTCGTTACGTTTGACCAACTCATTGGCCAAACGAACGTTCTCCATGCGTAAAATCTGGAGTTCTAACTGTATGTTGTCTCTTGTTTCCATGTATGCAAAGGTACTAAAAACCAGTGAGATATGCAAATATTTATAATTAAATATTATATATAACAAACAGATTTTCAATTAGTTATACACCATTATCAAATATCCTTAGAAGCTCGCATTTTCGCTAGGATTCGCTGTTTTTCTGCCTCAGGGAAGTTTGGGGCAGAAATCAACTTTAGCACCTCAGCTTCAACTTTGGAAGCACGATTGCTATACTCTTCCGCCTTACGCTTACTGGCTTCAGCTTCAGCATTAGCCTTGGCAATACGAGCATTGGCGGCTGCTATCTCAGCCTCCAATGTTGCTATTTCATCTTGTATGTTCATATCTTTATTTTCGTCTGAACTGACGTTGACATTAGAAGTATCAAAGTTTGCTTTGATAACTCATGGGTTATTTTACATTCCTCAAACTCAGGCTTAAGGAACTTACCATCAGTAAACCATTTCGAACAGAGTACCCATCCATTAATATCATAATGCAAGATTTTAACCTTGCGATAATCCTTTGAGTAAAAAACAAATGCTTCATTGTAGTTTCTAGGATTATGTCCCATGACATCACGCACTATTGAAGCCAGACCATCATAGCCTTTACGCATATCGGTCGGAGTGGACTTCATAAAAAACTTGGTTTTACCGGAAAAATTTATCATGGCTGCGACATTTTATGCAGCAATTCTGCCACGACAAACAAACTGTTACTCTTAAGCTCTAGCTGTTCTCCATCAGGAGATTTCAGAATTAAGGTCTCCACTTGCCAGGTTGCTGGCTTTGGAGCATCATCCTTTATAGTAATAGGTATGAAAGCATCTTGCGATGGCTCCTGCTGTTTCTCCTGTAAAGGATAGTTCTTCTTGTACTGGATGAGCCAGTCATAATCGACAGCTTCATCTTTGCAATACTTACGCAGACTACGCCCCTTTCGGTTCTGGTTGTAGTCCTGCATTACCTTTTCAAAATATTCTTTGCTTTCCATTTTATATGAATTTTAAAACGGCAGCAAAGATAATATTTTTCATTCAACCCACCTTACGCTGTATTGGTGGTTTACAGATAAAGCTTTAGAGAAGTATTTTCTAAAATCATCCCGTCCTTCTTTACCATTAAAGAAGGCTCCACCTTTCTCACCAAGCCTCTCTTTCCTCAGGAACGAGAGGATGTAACCGCCCTCCGGTGCTCGGAACCGCTACGCTCTAAGGTTGGCGGACCATCAAAGGTCTTCGCCATGGTTTACGGGATGGGACCGCCTGGGAATAACGATACTATATACCTAAGTTTAATGCTTATATACATAAGTCTGAGAAAAACAAAGGCTAGTAATAAATATGTTATCTCCTCATTAACTTTGCTGCATATTCAAAGAAATCTGCAACGTTCTTGAAATTATCAAACTGCTGGCAATACATACTGGCGTAAGGTTCAGGGAACCTTTGTCGTATATCTGCCTTTATCATATTTGCTAAAACCTCCTTTGTGTAAGCTTTCTGCAATTCGTTGTATTGTTCCTCACTCATAATATTCTCTGTTATTTCAACATCCTTGCTATATACATCGCCTCATAAACTACGATACAACCATCAAGAACAGCATTCGGAAAAACGTATTCATCGCTATTGCTTGTTATTATCTGATGTTTGAGTTGACATATCTTTCCTTATTCTGTGTTATGTGCTAATCCTAATAGCCTCATTTAATCTACGTATTATTTATCAAAATCCACTTGATTGCCATTTTTAATAGGATTTCTTTAATGATAGCGATTTGCCTTATAGAATTTTTCAGCCTCTTGATATATGTGCTCAAATTCATCATATTTTCCAGCAAATAGCCCTTGCTTGATCGGCTCCCATTTTTCTTTCAATTTATTCGCTGACATGAAGAAATCTGTATAGAAATCCGCCTCATAACGAGAAAGTGATATTCTCTTATTCACAAATCCTCCAAGTGGAAACCAATCCCTATCAGGACATACATAATTATTATGATAGCCGCAAAGGAGGGATGCTAGATGTTCCCATGCATAGAAGCTATTTTGAAAATCCATATCATCAATAAAATCTCTCTTAAAGAAAGGTCTGATAGCAGTCATTATCAATTGACTATAGGGATATAGCCAATTTGCTCCCAAATAATAATTCAATGTTTCATGAGGCCAATGATTACAGCCTGCAAGAAACTGCAATGAAAAAGGAGAACTTATAGACAAAGCATTGGGAGCCAAGACCTTTGCATGTACCATAATATCTACCAAATCAAATTTTCCATATTTCACGGCGGTCAATCCTGTTGCATGGAAAAGGAATGTAGCGGCCAATAGATGTACATATTCAGAACCATTGGCTATCATTTCCCCATTGCGGAAAGGCTTAACACAGAACTTTGACATGGCTTCTACTAATATTTTCTGTTGCTCTAATGTACCATACCTAACTATCGGTAACATTGCAGATAAAAGATTTTCCACGGCACCTATATGAATAGACCAGTATGAATCAAATATCTGCGGAGTTGTGACTTTGTCGTAGGAAGCATGTTCCAATATCTTGGCAAATGCCTTATCTATTTCTTCTTCGAGAAATTCCGTGAGAACAATCCGCTTTGTTGGATCAAGAAGATAATTCTTCACTATGGTAGCAAAATCTTTAGGAGACTCTGCTTTCAAAGGTTGTAATACTTGTGTTGCAGGTATGAAATTCGGTTTAGGCCCCAATGCAGGAGCAACATTGATTGGCATTCCCCAAAGGTCAGCAGCTAACTCTTGCAACATTTTCTCATAAAGGGCATCATTACTCATATCGTAACCTGCACGCAACTGAATCAAATTACTGAATGATTCAGAGAAACTTCCATCACGAAGAATAGGAATGAACTTAGTAGAATCCATTCTTTGGTATAGTTCTACAGTTATAACTTGATCTTCAAACTTTGCCCCTCCTGATGTTTTTTCTGTTTTCTTTTTATATTTCGGAGTTCCTACAATCAGAACTCTATCTGCTCTTTTTAGACCATTTTTCATGAATGTTATCAAATCTTGCCCACCACGATTATATTGGTCAAGAAGTGTATATACCCTGAACTTCTCTCTCAAGTCAGCAGAAAGTTTAAGTACCCAATCCTTATGTTCTTTACTATCCCATGAATAGCTGATGAACGCAACTGGAACACCATCAGGTATTAATTCAAATTGACTTGGAATATTTTTAAAAGGAGATTCTCTTTTCATCGTAAAATAATCTATAATTGTGAAATATCTATTGGTGTCCCATCATAAGCAAAGAAATTTTGGACTAATTTCTTTATAACCTTATGATATAACTTATAGATACAATTTTTATCCTTATTAGGGTCATTAAGATGTTCTGCATCATTATAAATACTCCCCATCACATAAAACGAATCAGGAATGATGATGCCTTGATTTTCCACAAATAACAATTTATCCTTTGTCTTATTTATATTTAAGAACTCATCACGTGTATTTTGTGATGTTAGCTTTTCATAAGCAAGTTTTTCCACTCTAATCCTAATTGCCAAACAGACAGAATAAGGATCATAATCTGTAGTGCCAGAAAGATATTTATTCATTTCGCCAAGGATATATCTTTTAAGATTATCAGCTTTAAACCAATTTTTCTGTAGATGCGGAATAGAGCTATGAATCTGTGGAGTCAAATCCTTACTATTTGGATTATAATGAAAATAGTAATTGGAAATATCTTTGTATAAAAGATTAGAATCTTCTTGTTTTCTATTCAAACTACCTCGATAAACGAGAAACGCTTTCATCTCGTCAGACAAAGATAAGGCTTGCTTATTCAAATAACATACATTGATTATAGACTTGCTAAAAATGTAATTTTTAAAGTATGTCGGGTCCAGGTGAGAAAGAATCAACACATAAAGATTGTTTTTATTCAGCTTAAGATATTGAGTAAGATAATACTGAGCAGTTATTAAATTAGCATCATCCATGTAATCAAATATCTCATCTATCACAACTATATTTTTCTTGTTTTCTTTCAACTTGCTTTGTACATCCATCAATTGAACAACAAATGACATGACATCACGCTGTCCATTTGACAACTCATCAGCATGAGGAAAGTCTACTTGTAGCATTGTCTTTTGCCCCTTTGTATGTTCAACAGCTTTCAAGTTTTCTTTCCAAGAAGAATTGAAATCAGCCAAATTTTGATTAAGTTTTTCTTTAAAAGCCTTATATTCTATAGCCTCTATCCATTGTTTCAAATCTGCGTTTTTATTTTTATACAAATACAATATCTGATAAAAAGCAGAAAAAACATACCAATCAGTCTGACCCGAAAAGCATTTTGAAAAGAAATCTTGGAAACTTGAATAGTATTCATCTGTTTTGATGATACTCAAATCTACATTTCGTTTAATAACATCCAAAGATGTTGTTTGACCATTTACATAAGTCATAATATCATTGATTATTTTCTTCCTATTCTTTCCTTCAAATTTTCTGAACGCATCAAAATAAGAAGAAAGACCTTGTATGAAAGTTACATTTTCCAAACAAGCATCTATGTTTTCCAAGACTTTGCCCTTTATGCCAAAGTTATTCCTTATCTCTGTAACCTTATAAAAAATCACAGGCTTAGTCTTGACACTTCTCAACACTACAGAATTTATATCCAGATACGCATCTGTATTGATAAAAGTACCTATCTTCTTAGAAATTGTATCAGCCTTAAGTAAACTACTTATCACCTGGCAGTTGAAGTGTGTTGCGATATCATTTTTTATGCTATCAGAAACATAAGTAGTCCCTTCCTCCGTTATTCTAAACACTGATGTTTTACTTTCATCCTTATGGTATTTTAAATCTTTTTCAACTTCCAAACGGCGACTATTTTTCATGACACATTTGAAAGCTGTGGTCAAAGAAGTCTTGCCAAAGCCATTAGGTGCAACTACAATATTCACTTTACTTGGTTGTAGTTCGACATCCAAGATATTATTTGTAGAGCCAAAGCCCTTAATATTTGTAATTTGTATTTTCGTAATCATAGCACACTATATTTTACATTTCCTTCTCTTTTCTTCCTTATAAAACTCTAAGATATCGGATCTGGTATCTCACTAATATGCATAATGAGTTCTATTACTTCATTCAAACCAACAATCTGTTCTGTTGATTTTATTTGCATTAGGTCATACAATAACTGCTTCTTACTAGTCACAGGAATACTTACTTGCTCTGGATAAACCAAAACTTGGCGTATTTCTTTTAACCACAAATTACAAGCAGCATAATTCTCAGCTTGTGAAGCTGTCCTAATTGCACCTATAGTATGGAACAAATAGTAGAACGATAATGGTAATGACTTATTGAGTCCCATCATTTGTGAATAAATATCGGCAACATTCTTCTCCAACAAAGAATTATTACTCAATTGATTCATAAAGGTGGAACGTAAATCAGAGCCTAATAAATGAATGTTACTCTTTTGTTCATCAAAGTATTGTACAAGTCGTTGCTTTTCTTGTCGAAAATCAATAAGTGCATAGATATTCCAACCTATAAGAACTGTTACCAACACACCAAGTATGCCTGTGATTAATCCAAGATAGTCAAAGGACAACTCTATTCGTGGCAAGGAGAAACAGATGGCTAAGATACTAAGAATTATAGCCAATATACTCAATATAAATCCAACATTCTTCATAATTTTGCCTCCACTTTATTGTTTGATTTGTCGCCGATAATCTTTTAATACCAAAACTACCATACTAACAACCAATAAGATAAGTAGAATATATAAAACATCTAAAGCACCTTGAAATATTCTGTTGCCAAGGAAAAATAAAGTTTTTACTTTACACATGATAAACAGAAGAAAGGAAAAAATACATACTGCTATCGAATATTTATTTATATTCCTTTGCCGAGATACATATCTGATTGCAATTTTGTATTGAGCTTGTTCCTCTATAGAAGCAACGCCATTTGAAATTTTATCCCTTAATTCTTTAATTATATCATACTTAGAACCTATAAAAGAAAACAATACTGTAAAAACTGTTACGCCTATTCCAAATATCGCGATTGCAAAAGATTCGATATTGTCAGTATCAACAGTTTCCAATATCCAATTGGCAAGATTTCTAAGGAGAAGTTCTATACTCATGATATGTATTTATGAATTATCGGTCCTACATTGTTGACAATATAATCAACATCATATATCTTGTTTTCTTCGCCATCACCAATAGTTATTGTTTCATTAAAACAACTCTCTACTGTATTTACAAACCTATCTTGCAAAGTTTTTGCATTTTGCTTTCGCTCTCGCTTTAATGTGTATTGTTTAAATCCCTGGATGATTTTAAAAACCTTGCGAGTTATATGCACATCATCAACATTCTGATTTTCATACAACTCTTGAAACTGCTCAGAAGGTAAATTTTTAAAGCTAATATTTTGCTTTTTACTTAGCCTCGCATTAACAATCCATTCATCATATTTTGCCCTATAATTCTGATCAACATCTTCGATGGTTAAAACAGATGCTGCAACATTATCCAATACACTACATCCCTGAATCTCTTCAAGAAATTCTTTGTATTTTATATTTCTGACCTGTTCTTTCAACACATCCTTAAGTACATTCTTCACTACTTTGAGAAAATCTTCAGAATCTTTATTAGGGTCATCATACACGAAAACATTCCAAAACGTTTTTATCTTAGTATCTTGCTCCTGATATACGATTACTGGGTAAAGGATAAAGAAATAACTTCTACTACCTAACTTGATGGTATCAGACATGGGAATGATTGTGGAGGGTGTAGTTTCTACATATTCCTCACCAAAATCTTTCTTTTGAACTGTCATCTGAAATAACAGCAAATTGCTTTTGTTGTAAGCAACATTTGAAGCAGAGATTTTTACAACTTCAAGTTTGTAATTTTTTCCCGAAGCATCAACTATTATATTATTAATGGAAGAACAATTAAACTTATCAACTTTTTGAAGAGCATCAGCAATCATACCTGGTTTTGTTGGTGGAAACAGATTGTTGTCGATAATCTTTGGATTTGATTTATTAACATAAAGCTCTAAAGCAGCCAAAGGAGAATAAGAGAGGTTGGAACGTAAAC
>ERZ791632.53-NODE-53-length-45912-cov-19.7269_pt1 | contig 45912 bp, 44 predicted proteins | sample MGYA00510263_ERZ791632 | MGnify/ENA primary metagenome ERZ791632 (study PRJEB30046, sample SAMN00715181) | human gut metagenome | study: EMG produced TPA metagenomics assembly of the A metagenome-wide association study of gut microbiota in type 2... | reverse complement strand
ATCAGGCAAATCTTATCAGGCACCGTATGAAAATGGACAATATCATACTGCCATATCGTAAACAGCGCTTTGAAGTAAGCCTTCAACGCATACCACAATTTCACGCCATATCCTCTCTGTATCTGCGTTCCAAGCCATCCACAATGATACTTTTCCCAGAAAGGCATCGTCTTCATGAGGCGCAGCACACTCGCCACGCCTCCACCACTCTGCTCAGCAGAGCCAACCATTAAAACTTTAGACATTGATTACAAAAAAAACTATTTTCTCACACTACTTCTCCATATCACGGAAGCATAGGTGTTGATTCTAAACCACATTTTTACAATCAGTGGTGGTTGGTGATTATTACTCGACCATTATAAGTAGCCATACATATTAATACTACTTGTTCCACTTACAATAATCTTGAAATTCACTCCATAGTTCCGCATCCCTGTTCAAAAAAGCATACTTAAATCCCAAGGCAGACTGTTCTATAGACAATTCCTCTATGACAAGTTGTTTGTTTTCCTCGGTAGGATCTATTTTATAAGCTGCAACCCTTCGCAAGAAATTGCGATAAACACTCATAAAGTCATTCCAAAAACGATTTTCCATCAAGTTACGACAGATACCTTTCCCATTGAACAACTTATCCAATAGTTCTTTTAGTTTGGCCAACTGGGGATTGATTTCACTTATGCGGAAGTCAGCCTTTTGAGTCTTCAAATTGATCGTTTGAGATATTACATTCTCAAACTCCAATTGATTAGGCAAGGGAATATCATCATAGTAATGCTTCTTGCGGTCATTGCAATAATTGCAAGCGATAAATAGATTCTCCCATTCGTTCACCTTTTCTTTGTTATTTGTGCGCGATACAATATGCTCTACCTGATAATCAGTAGTTACCTTTCGTTCACATAGATAGCATTTGTCTTTTTGATCATTCAATATCGCTTGCTTCACTTCGTCGCAAGTATATCCTGCTTCTGCGAGTTTTTCTGGAGCCTTATCTGATTTATATACCTTTATCATACAAACTCCTTTCTTGTATTTGGCATAACTGCCAATGCTGCATAATATCGCTCTTTGATAGTAGGTGCAACTGCATCAGGAACTTTATCCAAATCTCTCTTTATATTTTTCAATTCATCCTTCTCCAAAAGAGACAAAGAACTCTTCTGCGACAACTCTTCAAATCTCGCAACACTCTCAAGCAACTTTCCTGATGCCAATTCCACGCCGAAATACCCCTCTGCCAAAGCATCGTATGAGTAATCAGTCAAATCAGAGATTACCTCATGGCGCAACAAGTCATATGCTACGGCATTGTTCAAGGAATTGAGTACAAAAGGAGAATGAGTCGTCACAATCAACTGGATATGAGGGAACAATGTTGTGAGCAAAGGTAAAATCTCCCTTTGCATTTTAAGATGTAAATGAGTCTCAACCTCATCTATCATCACGATGCCAGGGGTATTGAAAGCTCTTTGCAACTTGTCCTTGCCTTGCATCTTCAAGATCAAATCCACGATAATGTCAAGAGCAGCCGAATAGCCTGCCGACAACTCTGTGAACTTAAACTTCTTGCTATATGAATGGATGTAAAAAGCATAAGTCTTGAAATCAAACTCTAAGTTCAATTCGTCATCCTCAAACAAACGACGAAGGATATTCTGAAATACCCCAAACCATTCGTCTATCTCATGGGCATATTCCTTAGCATTCTCACCATCCGCTAAAGCACGCTGCACCTTCAAGTCCACCAAGAACTTGATGAATTCACCCACTTTGTTGACTTTGATGTCACTATATTCCAAATTTGGCTTCTCTGGGTTCTTGACCTCCTCAAACTCAGAACGTCTTTGGTCGCCATAGTATGCCAACAGAAATTGCTTATCCGAAATTGCTTTAGGCAGTAACTCGACCTCGTTCAGAGATAAACTTACCTTACCAGATAAATTTTCTATTCGTTTAGTCCAATCTTCGACCCTTTTTTGCCACTTAATTCTCTCTTCATTTGTTTTAGCGGAAGCCAAAAGTCTTTCATTATCTTTTAAATACTTCTCATAATTTAAAAACAACAAGTCAGGATCTTTTGCGATTTTTTCAAGATAATCCACAATTGCCCCCAACAACAAGGTCTTACCAGTACCATTTGGACCGGTAATCAACAAATGTTTCATCTTACCTGCTTCACAGACATTGATGTCAATGCCTGATAAATGAAAGAGTTTTTTAATATGAATAGACTTTAAGTATATGCTCATAACTTGGTTGTATTTATTGATTATAAAACAAAGTTAGTACTTTTATCAATAACTTGCAAATTTTCAGCAAATTTTATTTCTGTTTTTAACGTTTACTTGCAGTTCTTTCAGTTAAGGTAACCACTCAGCAAAACACTTCTGCCACTTCTTTGCCAATAGGAGTACTGGCATTTGAATAATCAGGCAAATCTTATCAGGCACCGTATGAAAATGGACAATATCATACTGCCATATCGTAAACAGCGCTTTGAAATAAGCCTTCAACGCATACCACAATTTCACGCCATATCCTCTTTGTATCTGCGTTCCAAGCCATACGCAATGATACTTCTCCCAAAAAGGCATTGTCTTCATCAGGCGCAGCACACTCGCCACGCCTCCACCACTCTGTTCGGCAGAGCCGACTATTAAAACTTTAGACATAAATATAAGCTTAAATAAGCAGTTTAATATCTGAAAAATACTTTTGAGAATTTAGGCGTAATTCTCTTAACTCCCCAAATAATTGTAAAATCTATCAGGATAACAGATAACAATGACAGATAAAATATACCCATATTACATCCGTAGTATTGCATACACTTTCCTATTATATAAATGAGGATAAAATGAGACAAATAGATACCATAAGACATTTTGGATATTTCAACAATCAACTTATTATCCTTAAAAGAATTACATAAATGTCGAATAATATAAAATAAGCTCATAGATACGAGAGCTATCATTGGATTATCATACCATAAAAAGTAGTTTACTCTCGTAAGAGAAAAGAATAAGACATGCCCCCCTACAATAGCCAAGATAAAGGAAATTGCAAAAATCGATTTTGATAGTTTGATTCGGCTGATTTTATATCCTATAGCCATATAAATCAAATAGCAGAAATAGGAACGATTAGAATTAGTTGGACATAAATCCCCTTTCAAAATCAACCATCCATTATAAATAAAGGTAAAGGCTGCAATAACTATTAATAAAGATATATATACAGAAATCTGCTTGCTTCTTAAACGATTCAGGAATGGAATCAACAGATAATAGATGACTATCAACCTGACATACCATAGATGAACTTCTGGCTTGTGAGCAAAAGCCATACAAAGCAGCATTTCTTTCAATGAAAAAGGGCGAATCGTTACTAAGCAATATATAACAATCCAAATCTCTGCAGTTATAAATAGAGGTAATAGCCCTCTTTTGTAAAAAGCAAAAATATCAGAATTTGATTTAAAATCTTTACCTAATAACAAGGAGCCACTTACCAGCATAAATAATGGCACACCCAATGTTGCGATAATACTATTAATAGTCAGAAAGTCATTCGACAAGATACAGTTTACTTGAATACCCTGTTCAACTATCCAAACGACATGCGCTAAGATGACAAATAATATAGCAACAAACTTAACTATATCAATCCAAAAGATTCTTGCTTTCATTCTTCATTCGATTTAATTGCAGATTTCTTTTTCTCATCTGCTCCATAGCATTCCTATTAGCATTCAGACACAATGCTATCAGCATACAATATCCCATACCCTTACCTGAAAGCCATGAAGAGTCTGCCGTTTGCTCGATAGCAAGACAACAGAAGGTTATCATAGCTACACGATAATAGCGCATATCTGCAATAATATCAAAAGCAGCCAAACGACGCTTCCAGAACCAGCAAAAGAAAAATACACCAACAATACCAAACTGCGCTAAAGTTGGATAATAGGCATCACAAAGAAAGCCTCCAGCACTAGGACTTAATCCCCAAATACCATCCAAATTATATTTAAAATAAAGTGGAGAATAATGCTGCCAAGCCCCATTACAAGCAAAAGAGCCCATACCAGATCCAAATGGTAAATAATCCCAAAGAATCCTTAATGATGTTTTATATGTCATTGGACGTGCTAATTCTTCGTTTTGTAATCCAGAAACATAATAAGCATCAAATTTTGTCCATGTCAACATCAAAATGATAGTTATCATCAATGCGACATATACCATAGTTTTTGGTGATTTAAAATTCAAACGCTGTTTAATAAAAAATACAAATGCTATAAAACAAACAACCTCACCTATAAATTTAAATTTAGGTGCTAACATACCGGTTAAAACTAACAAAAGAGCAATATTTCGATTACGCTTTGTTGCTTTTGTAAAAAGATACCATGACATGCCTGTGCAGATAGCTAACTGACCGAGTACGGGAAACTCAGCATTTTGACTTTCAAATGTAGCAGGATGATATAAAATCCAAGAGAAAAGGGTCAAAACCATAGTTCTTAACATCCATTTCTTTTGCTTCTTTGTAAAGCGAGGATTCAATATCCATGTACAAAAAATAATAGTATATGGACGAATTTCTTGCATCAAATCAAGCCAAACTCCTCCAGCTACATTTGCACCAAATAGCAGCGAGTAAACAGTGTAAAAAGCAATTAGACCTATACAAACAGTAAACTCTTTCCATGGATGCCTGTTAATGCTACGATTATTATACTTCATAAAAGTATAAACCAACAATATTCCAGTCATTACCTCATCGATGCTGGAAAAACCAGGAAGATCATTGTATGCAATACAAGTTGGGAAATAGATAATCCAATAAATCGTAAAAAAGCGAGAAATATCTTTCATAACTTCATAGTAAATTACTTCCAATATATCGAATAAAAATCATGTTTAGGCACTTGCTGCTCTTTAGGCGGAAGTTTCATATAGTCACCATATTCACTACGCAAGTATGCATCTATCCCCTTGACTGCCATGAATTCACGACCTTCAAATGTTATTAGCTGAAAACCAGCCCATATAGAACGTTCCATAATTTCTCCTAAAGATACATTCACATCGCATATCAGCCCAACATATTTAGATCGTACTTTAGAATGCATCATCGCCATATCTATATTTTTCAAAGCCAAAGAATGAACAGAAAAAGGCAAAGATACCAACTTAAGAAAACAAACAACGATTTTTTTCCACCAAGTTTTTACTATAGAGAGTTCTCTGTATTTTGCCTTTCTAAATAGCCAATTCCACTTAAAGCTTTTAAAGTACGCTACGCTATCCTCATAAGTATCACATAAATCATCTATAGGAAACACATCTATGCTCACGCCTAAATTTTTCGTATTGCCACCTTCGATTACAATGGTTCTGGTATCCTCTACCTTACCAAAACCGATATGAACATCCTTATCCAATCGGCATTCTGTAAACTTATAAATATCATTTTTATACTCTTGCATGAATCTTTCATAATCTGGGCGAAGCATAGCGATATCAATATCATCATCCCATGGTATATATCCGCCATGACGTACTGCTCCCAACAATGTTCCGTATGCTAAAGTATATTTTATGTCATGTTTCATACAGAAATCATGCACGTTTTGCAAAATATCCAGTTGAATAGTTCGCAATTCATCATTTTTAATTTCTTTCATGATTTTGACTTATTTTTTTTCTACTTCCTTTAATTCTTCAGGTGTATCAATCTCATAGATACCCTCTATTTCTCTCACATGAATATCCAGTTCTGGATAAATATCAAGTACCATGTTATCCCAATAAAGATTGGTATAATCCTTAGTAGCATACACTTCTTCCATGTGAGAAATAAGCTTCTGGCAATCCTCTTTCTTCCAATAGGAAATGCCGCTCATAAGAAAGCCTTCACCAGCACCGATGTTGATTTTCACAAGGCGGTTGCTATCATCTACATCCAATCCCCATTCATTCTCATATTTCTTTTTACGTGCAAAATAGGTAGATTGAGATACTTCGGGCAAAAGAACATTCTTATCCATATACACATCGCCTTCCAAAACGTATGTATCATGAAAACGCTCTTTCACAATATAGAGAGAATTAATATTGTTGCAGGTATCATATCTGTCATTAAATACGATATCCACCCCATATCTATCTTTCAGATATGCTAAAGATTCAGCCTTATATCCGGAAATCAAAGTGATATCATCTATCCCCTTTTCTTTCAGATACTGTATTTGACGTTCCACCATCGGAACACCATTCACCGCAACCAGACATTTCGGGCGGTCATTGGTTAAAGGGCGCAGGCGTGTTCCCATGCCTGCAGCCAATATAATTGCATTCATATTCAGATTATTTTTTCTTTCGAGATACCAAAGTAGCTACAGCTACACCTGCAACCACTAAGATGGAACCAACGATAATATTCACAGATAATGTACTGCCCACTATGATGAAAGTAAATACCACTGCCCAGAAAGAATAGGTAACATTCAGGCAAAGCGCCTTGGCTGCACCTATCAGGTCAATGGCAGTATACCAGCAGAAGAATGAAATCATACCAATCAGTGCTGTAAAGAACAGAGTCAAGCAGCAAGCAGTGTCAGAGAATACAGCACATGTACCAGTCACTAAATTTTCGTATCCACCCACCATGATAGGTGCTACCAATAAGATATAGACAATACCAGAAGTCAACTCTCGGATAAGCAAAGCCATCTGAGGATCCACATTACCAGCCTTCATTCCATATCCACATACCACACCTTCAGTTGCCCATCCAATAGCTGCGACTGCTGCCAGCATAATACCACCGACAATGTTGACATCTGAATCACCAGCTGGTGTATAACCAATGTAGATAATGCCCAAGATACATATCAGCAATCCGAGCCACCCGCGAAGACGCACCTTCTCTTTAAGTATAACCATCGCCATAGCCGAACCCAAAAGCGGATAGCAGGCAGTCACTGTTGCAGTCAATGCTGCACCTCCTTTGGCGATAGCTAACATATAGAAAGTCATGGCAAGCGGACCACCGAACAAAGCGCCCAAAGCACAGAACAATCCGTCTTTTGATTTAAATGCTGGCCACAGTTCTTTCAGTCGGCCTTTACATCCCATGATGATCAACATCCATAAAGCTGCAAAGGCATCATGGAGCATACTGCAGATAAAAGTTCCACCAATCAGAAGTACCGGGTTTTCTACAAAAGGAGCCATTGCCATAGCCACACCAATCAAAACCGTGTCCAAGCCCCATGTCATACCAGAGAGAACTCCCGTAGAATAACCTTTGCGCATCAGCGCAGATGTGTTTGCTTTCATTATAATTCTATTTTCTTTAAGTTTTCTATTGCTCGATTATATCTATCTCTTCCGTATGTACCAAAGTCATCCCCTTGTGCTTCCTTGATAACAGTCCATATAGCCCAGAGATAATCCATCAGAATCTGGTAAACCAAAATCTTTCTTCTGGCATTTTTAGGTTCTTTACCTTCAAAATAGTGATTCAGAAAATAGTCCTGATTGTCCTCTGTGAAGTTATTTTCCAGGAACAAGGCGGCTATATCCCACATCGGATCATTCATACCGGAATACTCCCAGTCGATAAGATAGATAGTACCATCCTCTGCCTTTAGGAAGTTCTCTGCCACGAGGTCATTATGACATGGTTTGATAGAAACGCCCAACTGGTTGAGGTAATCTTCCAACTTAAATACCTTTTCCCTGACAGGTTCATAACCATCATACATCTTTCCGTCTGTCATTTTCAGGAGATTCTCATAGTTGAGAATTTCCTTGAATACATTAAACTCATTGCCAAAACGGACGTGTGAGTGATGAAGGGTTTTAAAGATGGTAGCTATCTTCTGCATATTGGAAGGACGCTGGATAGTAGCACCATTTAGTGTTTCGGCATTTTTCACATAATCAGCCAACTTGATACCAGTAGTTGCATTGAAGTATCTTACAGGAGGATTGATACCCATCTTGCACGCCTGCATGGAATTCTGTTCCTCATTGCTGCGCACCACCATACCTTCAGAACCATTACCTGGCACACGAAGAACATACTCATGAATACCTTTTACCACCTTGAAGTTCTTGTTGGACATACCTCCAATTTGTGTAATATTCACCTCATTTCTGATCTGGTCATGAGGGAAAATTTCACTGAGATAGGCCACAAGATTATCATAGTCAAAAGGATTTTCCTTTCTTCTTAACTTTGGATAGATGTAATTGCAAAGCTTATTGAAATCATCCTCACAATCCACATCGCCCCAAATCAGATTGGTAAAGCGGATATAAGGACGTTCCAATACATCCGTTGAATCCAGCAACAGATATTCATAATTGAGATAAGGATTATTGCTGTGCTTCCATTTCAACATCATCCTGTCGAAGGTAGGCTTAGATATTTTTGCAATACCTAAAAGTTCACCCTCGAAGTTACAAATCTGATGACGGTCTTTACTCACCTTGGTGATATACCCCTTCTTTGTTTCAACAAAGGCTTCATCTCCGCTACCCGACTCTTCAGTGATGGCAAAGCAGTTCTCATTCTTGGTTTCCGACAATGCCTTCAGCACCTTGTATTCATAGAAGGTATCGCCCTCTACCAGCAGGAAGTCATCCTGGATATATGGAGCAGCACATGCTAAGGAGCCCATGGAAGAAGTAAACTTATAATCAGAATTCAAAACGAGATGAACATGATCCGAAGCATACTTCTGATATAAAGGAGCTTGCCCCCCTACTATGAGATAGATGTTGGTATAGTCGAGGGCTGTCAACGCTTCAATGGTTCTGTCCATCAAACACACGTTATCATGATAAGCTTTCAATGGATAAGGAACAGATGTATCCTTATCTTGTCTTGCAGATAAAATTACGGCTGTTTTCATTAGATTCCGAAATAGAGTGACATGGTGAAAAATGACTTATTCTTGTAGGGATTAAGGATGTAGCTAGCACTTACAGGCAATTTATAATTTCCAAACTTGAATGCCGTATTATACTTGGCATTGATATTAACTACATTAAATCCACTTTGGTAGTCAGTATAAAAACTCTTATTTAGGTTGGCACCGATACAGAGTGCCATGCTGTTGTTGTCATTGAAGGAATAGGTGTACCCTACTTCTGCGTATGAGGAATACATCAGCTTTCCTTCTTCATTCTTGTCAGCACCGAAGATATAAGTAGAAACCGTGACCCACAGAGGAATCTTTGTTCCATTCCACGTAGCGCATGCTTCTACCCAATGCCCGGTACTACGATTACTCAACTTGAAGTATTCATCCTTCTCACCTACTGAAGAAGGATAATAGTAATCAGACACGCCAATGGTAAATTCACTTACGGTATAAGAAACACCTAAATCCACCTCCTGGTGGCTGCCGTTGATAGCATAGGCACCCATAGCAAAGGCATTAAAGCCCTTATAGCCATAGCCAATCATCGGGAATACCGTAGGAGCAGTACCGTATTCTATACCTCGCCACATGTACTTGGTACTTAACTCTAAAGATGCAGAGAAAGGAGAAGCAACCTTTGTACTATCATTTGCAAACAAACTTGGTATTAAAACAACCAAGGAAACAACTAATATAAAAAATCTTTTCATTTCTTAAATATTGATTCATAAACTTCTAAGTATTTCAGTGCAGTCACAGAAACATCATAATGTGATTTCACATATTGATAGGCATCTTCAACTTGTTTGTCATTTCTTCCATTTAGAATGAACTGCTTTATCTTTTCTGCGCAATCTTTCACCATTTTATTTTCAAACGACATTCCTAATCTCCCTCCATCAATAATCTCAAGAGGTCCCTCAATATTACTAACTAAAACAGGAACCTTTGCAGCAATTGCTTCCGCCACAGTTAACCCAAATCCTTCATATCTGGAGGGTTGAATGAAGAGGTCATAATTACACAAGTTTTGATATACCCACGATTGATCTTTTAAACCCTCAAAAACAACTTCATTTTCAAGATGTAAATTTTGTACCATACTTTTTAGCATATCCTCACTTTCACCATTCCCAACAAAATGCATCTTGAAATTCGTAAAACCGTCATTGTTTTTCAAGACACCTAATGCGTTAAGAAGGATATCCTGCCCTTTTTGTTCTATATACAAACGGCTCACTTGAACAAAATGAAGCTTGCCATCAGAAAAAGGATCAACTTTAGTATGAACTATTCTACTCACAGGAATACCATTATCAGCAACCACAGAGTCAAAACCTTGATTTAACGTAAACTCATAAACAGCTTTAGAAATAGAAATGAGTTTATCATATTTCGGATACTCATCACTTACATTATGAGTGTTATGTATAGTCCTTACTCGCTTACCAAAAGGATAAATTACAAGATTAATCAAATGATGAGCATGAGTATGGATGACATCAGGTCTAAACTTCATCAAGAACAGATTCAGTTTGATGATAGGCCAAGGATTCTTACTCCCTTCATGCCTATTTAACGATACGACCTTCACTCTTTCTTGATTCACCTTTGCAAGAATCGAAGGTTCCACCCAGTCATTGATAATAATTAATGCCACTTCGTTTGTCTTTGCCTGTTCATTGGCAATATCGGGAAGCATCGTTTCAATGCCTCCCGTCCCAAGCGACCAGTGAATATGTGCTATTCTCATTTTATATATCTTATTTGATTACTATTGCAAAGATATGATTTTTCTGACAAATAGCCAAATTATTACCATGAATATATCAATTGTGTATAATAGAAGTTCAAATAAACTTTCCATATTATAGCAAAGACTAAAACAAAGTCATTGCAGGCTGCATGGCACCTACAGAAGCATAAAGATTATCCAAATTCGCCTTCATACTTGTCCGACTCATCTTTAAAGGATAAGCCCCATTCTGCAAAAGTCGTTTATTTCCTAAAGCAGAAACGGGGAACTCTGCATACTGCGGAACAAACAGTTTCTTGCCTTTCTCTATAGACTTTAAGCCTGCATCCAAACTTCCACCTTTCTCGCCAGCTTCTATGACCAACATTGCTTGACTCAATGCAATGATAGTGCGATTTCTCTGCATAGCCCTTGATACTTGCCATTTAGCAAATGGCTCAAACTCACTAACAACTAATATATGATTCCAATCCCATACCGACTTTAACTCTTTTTTAATATAAAAAGAACTAATACCTTCTGGTAAGACCATAATCGTAGAAGCACCTCGTTCCAATGCCGTTTTGTGCGCAACCATATCCACACCATTGGCATAGCCCGAAACCAAACAGAAATCATTGTCAGCCAACTGACTTGCCACATCTTCTGCTATAGCCATTCCTTTTTCAGAGACCTTTCGTGATCCACTAAATCCTATTTTGTGCTTGTTCAACAAGTCTAAGTTTCCCGCTAAAGACAAGACGGTAGGAGAAGCTATCCCCATATCTTGCAATATTTCTTTAGGATATTTATCATCGAATATTGACAAGAATGTCGAATCTTCTATATCAATATCTAATTTAAGGTCTTTCAAGAATGTTTCTTTCTGAGCTTCATTCAAACAAGCACAAATATTCTCTTGCAACTCCTCTGTAGAAGCCACCTTATCTCTTAAATTAGACAGCAAATTATTAGCTCTTACAGGTCCCATTCCTTTTACTGCCAACAAACGGTATAGCACCTTTACTGTTTCTATGTTAGACCAATCCATCATATCACTTATTACTCAAAGATTTCACCAAAGTTACACCAAACACACGAAAAACACCAAGTTCTTTAAGACGCATCGCTACATACTGCATAGTCAGACCTGAGTTATACAAGTCATCAACGAGCATAACATTTTTACCTTTCAAATCAACCGCTTCCGAAACTTTCAAATTGGATTTAAGCAAAGCTTCCAACTTTTCATCAAGTGTCTCAGTATTTTTTATTTCAGAAGACTTCTCCCAGGAAACATTGTCAGAAATATCCTCAAAAACAAATCCTTTCAATCCTCTAACAATATCTTTCATGAAAGGGTGACTGCTTGGTATCACACAAACATAATCTACCTCCTTAAAATATGGTAATTTTTCCAAGGTTTCTTGAAAGATTTGAATAATATCACTTATTTTTTGCTGATAATCTATTTCATCAGCCCTATATTTCACAAGATACTCCAACTCTCCCAATTCTGTCCTCTGTTTAGAATCCGACATATTCATGGAAAGCGAGATATACAAATCCAAACAATCACGCAAGAAAACTATATTTTTAAATTTATCCATAAAAGACTGAATTTCCAAGAACTCTCGTTCCGTATCGACACGCCGATAAATCTTACCAGTCGTATTATTATGAAACAACTTAAAGCCAGAACCTAATTCTTTTTTCAATATAGGCCCAACCGTTTTATCAAAAGGAATATTGAACCAACCAAAAGGTGTTTCCGCCGTTTCTTTTCTAAGAGCATGAGAATGAGTTGTGGCAAAATGGATGCGCTTAGCATTTTCATCATCAGCCATAAATCTCTTGATACCTTCCAAGTTTATAGAATCAGAAGGCACACCTAAAAATTTAAAATTTCCCAATATCATATAAGTCTCCTTTTTATAGCTTGAATAATCCAACCGCAAATTTAAAGAAAAGATTTGATAAGTCCAAGTTTTACAACAAGAAAATGATTCTACACTCGATATACGACACTAATCAAGGAATCAAATCAGGCATGTTTCATATCGCTTCGGAATCTCCTGAAATTTCGCTTTTTTATAAACAATAGCATGTTATATTTTTAGTTGTGAATACTTATTTACCAAACAACAATGCACTTTTATCTATCAAAGAAGCGACCTTTCTTTCATACACTTTATCTTGTTCTGTCAGTTTCCCTACCAACAAAGTAGACTGGGGATCATGCGCCTTCGCCTTACGATTAACAATCACTTGGTTGAAGTTAGCATAACAGTAGACACAGTGATGACAACACGTATTATATTCACCAATATCAATGCTCTCCACGCACCCACATTCTTTCCGTTGATTCTTATCTTTCTTTAATAGAAGTGGATACCCTACTAAGGATGAAATCAGTTTCGAGTCAACACAACTACCATGTTCTATACCATATTCATCTAAGTCTATACTTTCAGCACAACTTTGTATAGTAAAACCATAAAAATTCGCTATAGGAACTATTTCTTTAATTACTTTGTTTATTTCATCCAAATTGGGTTCACGAATATTCAACCCGTCAATATTAGACAGCACTTTCTTATATAAGTCCACAAAACTTATAACACATCTTGTAGAATACCCTTCCAATCGTTTTGCTATCTCTTCAAAATACTTAATATGGTAAGAAACATCCATAATGTCAGACAACAAAATTGGATCATAACGCCAAATTACCCTATTGCTACCTATTTTATCAGACAAAGCCTTAAAGGTATCAAATATATTATATTTTTTGGGCACTTCCTCTTCTATAAGTTTATCGTATGGATTTACAGTAAACTGAAAATAATACTTATAGTCAGACAACTCGTTCATACGAGATAACATTGGTTTTGGATTCTTTGTCCAAAATACAATACAATCTACCACGTCCGGAGTAATCTTTACACGACTCACCCTATGAATGTTCATGGGATTGCGAACATCCACGAAACCTGCTTTAATTCGATTGAAAAACCATTCTGAATAAAAAGCAGGAATATCCGTTCTACGACTTACACTGAGTATCATAATTATAGCTGATATAACAAAATATTTGTTTCGAATTACATGAATGGATATACTTAACAGGACTATTAGAATTCACATTAAAAAGCAATTGATCCGAAGAATAACAAGTCCACTTTATGTTCCCAAGTTTTTTATCACAACGAAAATGATAGTTATGCTGAGATATAGAACAACCATAAACTTTTAATTTTTCGATAATATTAAGCATCATCTGTAATCCAGAATCCAAGAGAGCATCTCCACCAAAAAAGTTTATATCATTAAAAAAGATACTTTTTACTTCATTACGAAAAATAAAATCCACTATTTCATTAACAAACTTTTGCCTTTGGTCTAAATTACAGAATTTAACAATGTCTGAAAGCAAATAATTCAAGACCAACATATTAATTTTATCATAAGGTATATTTGCAACAAATAGATTTTCACAATGAAAATTGATGGTATGGCAGGAATTAAGAAATTCATTTTTATTCAATTCCTGTACTTCATTCCATATTGGATTCAAATCAAAGCCTTCGTACTTTAAACAAATATCTGGAAGCTTTTTTTGTATGAAATCGACAAATCCAAACACCTCAGAACCAGGCCCACAACCTAATGAATATACAACAAAGTCTTGTTTTTTTTCATTATTTGTCGAAAAAGTTTGCATAAAGTATTCTATTTCCGACGCAAAACGATAAAAATATTTGAGCACATAATGAAATGTTATTTTCCGGCATTCATATGTAAACAATCCTTTTCCTCTTTGTATTTGACCCAAACAAGAGCTACAATTAGACTCTCCACATTTCATTTGCGTGCAATAATGCCCATGAACACAACTATCTACGCATTTCCCACAATTCTGATATTTATCAATACACAATTGAATAAAATTATCAAATTCTTGCATAATATATCATTTAAATAAAATCTAAATACTTGGATAAAAGCAATCAGTAACAATATGCTTATACCGCTCAGATGGCTGATTTATATTTTCTGGAATTTTACCAATAATCGTACGATTCTCTTCCAAACGATACCAAAGTTTAGCTTTTTCCAATTCTAAAAGATCATCAACAACATCTTTTCTCATAAAGAAAAAGAAATCAGAATCATTAACATAATATGCGGACACTTCCTCCTCATTAAGGAAATAGGAAAGACTATCTAAATTAAATTCCAAGCCTAATGATTTACATACCTTCCTTGAAAGACAAACGAAACTTTTATATTTGAATCTATCTGAGTTCCAGGAAGAAAAATCATATTTTATCATCAAACTTTCATCCGACATGTCTTCAAAATCATTTTGAGTAAATTCCAAATCGCGCCAAGTTAAGTCGCTCATAAAGGCATGATCGTGCTCTTTCGGCACCTTGATATATGTATTTTCCAAGGAATTCAATATCGTATTTTTAGGTACTATTTGAGATATCCAACTTAAATAGATGTCCGAATATTTATCTTCTATTGTCTGGTTGCATGAGCCGTAAAGAAGTACCCACTGACCTTTTCTTTTAGGAAGTTTTACCTCTATCTGTTCTTTCTGCCAATCCGTATATGCTCCATTTATCCATTCTGATAAATTTTCAATATTTCGAGGTAACAACGACTGAAAGACAAAACTTCTTTTTACAGGAATCTTTGGAAAAGAAGGATCTATTTCTATTAAATCCGTTCTGAATGTACCTTCATACTCATTATTAAGTTTTTGGTTGAGCAACAACCATCCATAAAGTTCATACAAAGCTTCTCTACCATACTTAAAAGCATAATTGTGCTTATATTGGTGTCGATAACTTACCTTCTCGTTTTCAGAATTTTGCAATATAGAACAAGCCTCTTCATCAAGCCATAACTCTTCCGCCTTACTTTGCAACATACCATAGATTTGTGACTGTGTAAACGAAGCAAGAAAGTCATATCCATCAGTAAATAAAGGCCTTATAAAGCACTTATCGTAATCATAATCAAATACAGAAAATAGCCCCCATTCCTTTGTTACATTACCAGACCATTCCATATTAGCATGTTGGTAGAATAACATCCTATCATATAACAAGCCATAATTATCTTCAGCATAACTATAAAGCGTTTCCAAATCATCCAACAAAACAACATTGGTAGTTGGATGACTCTTCAAATAATCAGCCAAATGTCCAATACAACATTTTACAACAATCTCATCTTTTGAATATAAAGCTACTCCTGTTATACAAGAGATTACAGATTCCCGAATGAAGGGATCTCTTATTTCCAACAAAGAAAAGCATATATTCAAACAAGATTTAGGATGAATTTTGATAATATCAAATGCACATTTACTAAATTTTTCACGGAACTCTTTATCTGTAATTCCACACATCATTAAAGAATATGCCACCAAATCCTCATACTGATAGTTTTTTGAAATAAACTTGTCATGTAAAATTGAATAGGCATTTTGCAAAATATCATAAAACGAGAATTTGCTATTCCAGTATTTATCAAGTACTTGACAGTTTATTCTTACAAAGAAAGGAATAAATAAAGAAAAGTATGCAATATGAAGTGATTTTATCTTTTCTACCCATGCATTACAAAGGTTTTCTATTATATTTACTCCACATTCCTTTTCTGAAATATAAGATATAAAAGAATTACGTCCATGTTCAGAAGGAAGCAATACGTCTAAATTATCTATTGCTGCAATTACAACTTTATCATTAGGAGTAATTTCAAACCATTCCTTTTTAAAACAAATCGGAATTAAATAAAAGAGACTTTTTATAATGTCTTCTGCCAACGTATGATGGTTCTTACCAAAAAACTTATTTAAATTGTCCTGAATAAACAATTTGAATTTATCTTCATTTTTGTAATTTGACAAAATACTTTTTGCTATATAATATCCTGCAATCATATCATAGGTAAATTGCACTTGGGTTTCTCCATTATTTCTATCCAATGTGAAACACAAACCTTCGTTGATAAGACTATCTGTGCTATCAGCAAAGTATATTGCAAACTGATCATAAAATTCAAGAAAGCGAGAATTATTTTCAAACAAGAGAAACGAAACAGTATTCAGTTGAGTTTCAAGATTATGTTTTTTTATCAAGTCAACTCTTCCATTACTCTTTGATACATTTGAAAGTAACAACTTGCTATACTCCTCCATGCATGACACCAAAGAACAATTGTTTACAACAAGATTTTCTTTTCCTTTATTCACGACGCAGAAAATTTTCAACATTAACGGATTATTAAATGCCAGTACATTTTGCAACGTTGCTTTTCTAATCTTGTATTTATTGAAATATTTATCAATTGTTTGCTGTAAGTTTTCTTCAACCAAGCCATCTAACAATACATAATGATCTATTTTTTTGTAATCATCAACTCCATATACAGATTGTAAATAATCGGTTTTATCACGACATGTCGTTATCAACATCAAATGAGCATGTTTCTTAATTTGCAGTTTTAGAGCTGGTAACTCTTGTTCCCATATATTTTCATTTGGAGCAGTTTCGTTCAATCCATCTATTATAATGGGCAGTTTACAATGGTACAACTCAGCCATGAAATCCAGAACTTCGAGGACATCAGGAAAAGACATATTTCCAGAAACGCCTATTTTTTCTAAAATTAAAGACTGGACACTTTGACAATTTCTAAAAGTACTTCCCATAAAGAACAAAACAGGAAGTTTTCTTTCCAACATATTCCTCGCCAACGAACATGCTAAATGAGTTTTTCCATATCCTGGCTTAGCAAAGACAGAAAATTCTTTTCTATTCAACAACATCAAGAAGGAAAGTAAGTTTTCGTTCGAGAATTGCGAATCTATTGTCAGCATACTCTCAAGAGAACGTACATTATATATCAATCTATCCATATACGACTGTATCGAGCCATACTCGCTATCTGCTTGAATCATTTTTCGAGTTTCCTCATTAAGTATCACAACTCGCTGGTGCCGGCTCCTTTGGTAGTCCTGAAGCTTAGCCAACAATTCGTCAAACTTAAGAATAACGTCATCTTTCTCTATATAGCTAGAATACAATGAATCTATCAATTGATAACGCATACTGCAATCAAGTAAATATCCCTTTTTAAATTCATCTGTCAATTTATCATATCCCCAGCTATTTTCTTCTAATATTGGATATTTTCTATCTTTGTCTGCATGTTTTTTCAGTTTATTGATTATGCTTTTAATTTTTTGTATTGCAATATTTTCATCTACAATACCCAATAAAGACTTTTCAAAATCAGAAGCAGTATGAAGTTCTACATCAAATTTTTGTTTTAGGACTTCCAATGTCAGTGTAGATATATCATTCAATGTTGCTATTTCTATTTGTTTTTCACCGAAATAGTATTGAATGATTTTATTAAATCTGTTAGTATCTTTCAAAAAGAAATCCTCAAAAATATCTTTATGCCAACTGCAGAAGTCACAATCGGCATCAATCAATTTCAAGTCTGATAAAAGTTTGTCCCATTCCCTTTGCACAAAGCTGCCAGGAGTACAGATTATCCAAAGTTTTACATTAGGACGGTAAGTCATGGTCTTTTTAAACCCCTCAACAAGTTCATTCTTGTGATCTGCGCCAAGAGGCGAATTACTATCATCATTAGAACCTCTCCAATATTTGGCTTGCCAGCCTAAGACATCACCTACCAGATATTTCTTTCCCTCATATTCTAATGGTTTATTTAATTCAATATAGAATTCTGAGCCTGGCGTATTATAGAAATACTCTACACGTCCATAACCATTAAACATCTGTGACGCAAGATGGAAACAAAAGAGTTCAAATTCTAATCTCTCACCTTTACGAGTTTTGAGACATTCCCAATCAATAATTTCTTTCATGACAAATTGTTATTTGAGGGTAATACGGACATCCACCATGACACAAGTTTTTTGCCTTGCAATCAACAATACAATTGTTCATATACTTATCACGAAACGCAGCAAACTTATTGTTCCAAATTTCATAGAAATCATACTTTCTTAAGCTATAAGCATCTTTTCCATTACTGAATGAACAAGGAGATACCTTCATTTCGTGATCTATATAAACAGAAAAAAAAGCACCTTCACAAGTATCTATTAATTGTGGGGGCACATTAGAATATCTTAATAACATTGGAACAAAACATGCATCAAAGCCTATACGGGGTCTTATTTTAGAAGAATCTGCTATCAAAGAAATAAACCTACTAAAAGAATTTCCATCCTTTATAACATTGCTTGCCTTAGCTCGACCTGCAGGTTTATATGTTAAAAAGACAAGCGCATTAACCCGATTTAAGTAATCATTTAAATGCCCCTGTAATATTTGACATGCCTCTTCTAAGTTTTCGCTCGATAATACATAATGAATGTTTGTCTTAATATTAGCATCAGCAAGCATTGTCAATCTTGTTTTATCCAGTTCATCGACAGAACTTACGGACAAAGCTACTGCACCCACTTTATTCTTCAACTTCAGGCAAATATCCGGAGTAAGAAAGATACCATTTGTCGTAAAATTGGGCACAATGTTCCTTTTGCAGGTTTCATCTATAATCCTAAGAAAATCAGGATGTTCAAGGGGTTCACCACCGCCTAAGGCAACTTGAAAAACATTGCCATATCTTGGATGACACATAACATCCAGTACACGACAATAATCATTCAAAGACATAAACTCATAGTTTATACGACTATCTTTATAACAGAAAGAGCATCCCTTTGAACAATGATTAGATATAGAAATATCTGCCAATTCTGGAACGGGAGCCCAAATAGGATTATCATCTAACGTTGCTCCCCATCTCATTGTTATACCATTTTGAGCATCTGCTATAAAATGGTAATCACCAATATGCCTTTCCAACATCATTAATATTGCTCAACTTGAGTTGCACCAAATCCATTCAGCAAGTTACTCAATTTCTTATTTTGAAGCAACTCTCCTTTGATATATGCAAACAAATCTGTTTCATTCATTTTCAAAGGATCAGAATTGTCGCCATTCATTTCCAGTATTTCTTTTGTGACACTACTTCCATCATCATCATTAAACTCTATAAGACAAGAATAAATCTCATGATTATGTAGGTAATTAACGGTGCCATTCTCTAAGAGATAATCCCTCATGGCTTCAGCCAATCTAATTGTTCCCTTCATAGTTTCCAACTCTTGAAAATTCTTAATGAAACAATCCACCATGCTTAAATCCATAGTCACAATGTAGCTCACAGAACTACTATTTGTAACAAAATCAGTACGCATTTTCATATTATACTTAATATTGTTGTTAAAGAATAAAACAAAGTCTCAGAACATTTCTTAATCACATTTAAACATCGTAATTATCGATTTTTCACTTCGTTATACATTGATAATATGAGTTCGACAATTCTCCCATCAGCCATTTCATTCTCACATTCCAACTTCCAAGCCTTTCTGCAGTTTCACGATTCTTATCGACAAGGGATTGGTAGTCTTCAACATGTTCTATCACATCAGCAATCTGCTCTTCCGCTGAGATTTTATCACTCAACTCTATTACAGGATTATACCCGATAAAGTCAATGAGTTCTTGAGGAGCATGCCCCACCATGACGATTCTTGAGAACATACATTCCCAATAGCGCTGCGTAAGAGTTTCAATATCGCCAGCAATCTCTGGCTGTGTGATGCTTCGTGGCAAAGCAATAGTCACCTTTGCATACCCCATTGCTTCATATAGTTGCTCATTGGTATAGATAAACTTACCATTCTGCTTTGTACAGACATGGTTTAAGTTGCGATTCTTGTTATCAATGACAGACTCCAATTGATCAACCTTAAATACCTTATCATTGGAACGTCCAAACTCTAACAAATCAATATTTCTGTCTTTTAAAAGCTTGCCTTTCTGATATACAGAATCATCCACTGCTTCGGGACACCAGATGATATTTATTTTTTGCCATTCCATGTTCTTCCCGGAGAAACGTTCTTGCATTTTATCGGCTGTCTGACGAGAACAAAAAATAGCAGTCTTTACCTGATGCCTGCGTAGCCATTCACAAGTCTTCTCAAAATAGCAGGGCCAACAGTCCCAAAACATAGGGACAACCTCATATCTTGCATAATCAGGAAACGTATCAAAGAATAAAGACACAGGTTCCACAAACCTCAGCCTTGCCTCCTTCTTACTTTTCCATAATGTAGGTAATTCCCAACGAAATGCAGCTCCATGTAAGCACTTCGGAGGATAATGACTCTTCGCTATATCTCCCCCCAATCTCTCCCATGCCTCAAAAGGAGCAAGTTTGAAATTAAGAAAGCCAGGATGTATATATGGAGCGACAGCTTTTATAGGTTTGTTATGAATAATCGTCATATCATTTTTATTATTCTTGAAAAATCTTATACTACTATGATTTATTCAATCTATCTATCATACTTTTTTTGAACTGCCATTAAAAAGGCATCTTCCTATAAACTATATTTTCTTCCCCAACATAATAGGTACATATCTCTCTATCAGAATTGTACACCAATAAGAAACAAAAACGATACATACATAAGCTATCAGGAAGCTAACGATCCAATACAGGGAAGCCGGCTCAAATACACGATTCAATATCACTGCTGCCGTATGACACATTGGTGCATGAAGAAGCATGATTCCTAAAGAATGCTGACCTAAGGATACCAACCACTTCTGACTTTGTAATTTCTCAGATATAAACAAGAAAGGTACAAAGCATAGCAACATCAAGCCCAATGCAACAAGATAATAAGGAGCGAAGTTTCCATTAGACTGAGGAACAATCATAAAAGAAACCAGATGCCATAGATACAAGCATAAGGCAATGATACCAGCTACTAACAATCCTTTATTCTCCATTATTTCCCTAAGATAGGGATAAACTAACTTACCTGTTACATAAAGAGGCAAAGCTGCACATCCTTCATCGAAAAGAAGTGGCATATTGATATTCATACCTGCATAACCAATTAAAAGACTGCCCCCCCACAACACGAACTTAGATATTTTTAATTTTATCAATCCCCAAGTCAAGACTTTAGTATAAAGAAGGGCAAACAAAAACCAGGCAGGACCATTATCTCCAGTCATGCTATACAATGAAAAAGGATTCTCTCCCCAACTTCTATCTTTCACATAACCTAAAAGTTTAATGTAAGCTGTTGCTATCAATATCCAAATGACCGCTGGTAAAATCAGTGTTCTTAAAGACTTTGGAAACCATTGACCTAAACCTCTTTCTGAACGATCATAGAAACCGCTCATCAGAAAGAATACTGGTACAGCAATAAATGACAGGGGATACCCCATTACTCCAAAGACTTCTGTATGAATACTAACAATCAGCATGATACCAATACCTTTGGCAACATCAATAAAATTATCTCTATGTTTAATCAATTTTATATTATTTTCTATAAATCATTTTTTACAATATCCTCTGGAGAGCCAGTACTTCATATTACGCACACATATCATACATAAATTACACATAACTAACTCTACCAAAATTGAGCACTATTTAAGATAAGCTATGAAGGAACATTTTTCTATATTTTTTCCAAAAATTTATCCACTACTCCATTTAATCTCATCTCCACAAATTTTGTATAAGCATACGCTAACACTATAGTTATCAATAATGTTACTACAAACATGACACTCACATCCATCAGCGATAAAGACAAAGCATTTGCCATGCGACACGTAATCATATACAATACCATCATGTGGAGAAGATAGATGTTCATAGAAATATTTCCAAGCCATACCAAAGGTTTCATACTTAGAATTTTAATAGAGCAATTTGAGATAAAGACCAAACACACAATACAAATAGCACGTACCATATTCCATTGATCAGTCTTGTAATACAAATCACTGACACAAAATATTAATAGGAGAACGAGCAGAAGAATATATTTCTTTGCCCCCCCATATCGCAATTCATCTCTAAATGTATAAATGGCATAACCAAATACCACATTAATATAATAGAAATCACATTTCCAAGCAATATAAGTACAAATAGCCAATAAAAAAAGTTTAGAACTATTTTTCCTTTCTGCTAACAACAAATCTAAGATGACGACCCACATTGTCCCTAAGAATACATATTTCAGCATCCATCCTACACGCAATATTGTATAACATCCACCCAAAGGTGCACACAGAATGTTGCCTGGCAAATGAATTAATGTTTCGGTGGAGTTCATCAACCAACTATTATTTGTTTTTGCGCCAAATTCTTCTGCATAGAAAAGACCTGCTAAGTTGAGTAAATACATTATAACAATGATAACTCCCACAGGAACCACCAATCGGAAATAGCGTTTCAGTACGATATACCTGTATCGTTTGAGCAATTCTTTGCGATGCTTCTCTATGCCATGACATGTTAACATTGTACTCAATATGATGAAAACAGAAACTGCGAAATTACCATCCCATAAATTATGAACGACAGGAATGCGAAAATCTGTAAATACAGATAGACCAAAAATCGTTACTAATATATGTTGTAAAACCACAATAATAGCACTAACACCTTTCAATCCATCCACCCAATCAAGATGCTTGCTCATGTTTTGTCTGTTCATACGCTTAATGCTTTTTAGGTTGTCCATGATAGAAAGGATTCTCATAACCTCGATACCCCAAATATTGGCGTAGTATATACATAATATGATAGCGTAAAAGTTGTACCCCAGATATTGTGGAACATATTTTTGTACCATGTGTACCGCTCATGCCCTCAAGTTTGGGAGGAGTCCAAAACATTCGATGTCGCCCACCTGCTTTTTTCCATTCTACAATACCATCATAAAGGACATGTTCGAAATGACGACATTGGCTATCATTGATTTCCTCTCGTCGAGTCAGAAAATAATGAAAATAAAAAATTTTAGGTGCCATCACAACTTGACTGGTTGCTATATTGCCATTCCAATCGTCCTTGCTAATATTTGCATAAACAGTATTTGCATTATTACAACTATGACAAAGTTCATTTATATTCCGAACTATAAGTCTACCCGTAATCTTAATAATCTGCAATTCCGAATTCTGGTCCATTAAAAGAGAATGCGCAAAGCCATATTCCATTATTGCTGCCTCGCCGTAACCCTTACCTCGGCTTCGATCATAATCATTTCCATCGTAGCAAATAAATTCAAGCCTTCCTTCTCTGATTTGCTTTTGATAGCAATCAGAGAAGTCATAGCCAGAATTCTCAACTAACAAGATTTTCATCGTAGTATTTTCGAGATACCAATCAAGAGCATCCTTGTATTGCTGAAGACGAACCTCAGGATTACTCAACTTCGTATATGCCATCCCTTTAGGATTGACACATGCTGTGAGAAAAAGAATCTGATTCATTATGATAATATCGATATTAAATCAATTAAGCTAACTTTTCCTCAATTCCATCCACAAAAGCTTCTACACTGTCGAGCCTACCAACTTCACGTAATTTGAAAACAATATCAAACTCCTTTTCTATCATAGAGACTATAATCATCTGAGTAACAGAATCCCAATTATCAAAATCATCTGTTGTCATATCCTCATCCAATTCGATAGTTTCGTCGTTGAATGCTGTTCTAAAAATAGGAGTAAGCTTTGCCAAAATTTCATTTCTTTCCATAATTGTATTTTTATTTATCGTTTATAATTCAAAATGTTTCTTGATTGCTTTTCTATCCACTTTACCATTTGTATTCAAAGGAATAGATTTCATAAACAGCCACTTAGCAGGGAGTTCGTAAGGAGGCAGTTCATTGGCAAGTTGAGTCTTATGTGCCTTGAAATCATATTCATCGCCCTCTATAACAATTGCAAGTTCTGTATTTCCTTGCTCATTAGTATATGGCATAACTACGCAGAAATTACCACCTGATATTTCTGAATATCTATTTTCAATTTCTCCCAGTTCTACACGGAATCCATTAATCTTAACCTGAAAATCCTTACGGCTAACAAACATCAGGTTTTTATCTTCGCCATAATAACAAAGATCACCCGATCTATAATAACGTTTGCCATCAATTTCTAAGAATTTTGCCAGATTTTCTTTCTCATTATTCCAATAACCTGGGGTAAGCTGATTACCACATAGACAAAGTTCACCCTCCATGTTTTCATCTTTGATAATCTGGTCATGATTATCTAACAGCAAAAGATTACTATTTACAAAAGTTTTGCCAATGCAGATAATATCATTACTTGCCAATGGATCTGCAACATTATTTTTACCTATCTTATAATATGTACAAAAGACTGTATCTTCGGTAGGTCCATACATATTATAACTGATCATATCGGGATTAGCCTGATGCCAAGCCTTCAACACCTTACCAGTCAATGCTTCACCACAGAAAATGTTATACCTTACACTGTTTAATTCCACCTCATCCATATAAGGTAGCATGTTTCTTACCATAGATGGAACCATCTGCAAAACTGTCAAGTGATAATCTTCCAAAAGACCAGCAATATAGCTAAACTTGATAGCTTTCTGAGGAATCGTATAAATGCTTGCGCCTTTAGCTAAAGGAATAACATAGCTTGAAACAGAAAAATCAAAAGTTAAATCAAAAGGCTGTAAACATTTATCCTCCTTTGTTATGTCTAAACCTATATGATTCATCGAATCAATAAATGCAGCAACATTGCCACGAGTTATTGGTACGCCCTTCGGTTTTCCGGTACTTCCAGAAGTGAAGATAATATACGCAAGAGTACTTTCTGGAACTTTAGAAAATTCAACACTTTCTTTTCTGGAATACCCATCCATCAATACTTCTTTAGTAGGCACCATGTTAACACTCTCTACATCAATATTATATTTTTTGTCTGCAGAAAGAATAAAATGCGAGCCTACACTTTTTATCACCTCAATATGGCGTTCTTTCGGCTGTTTCGGATTCAAAGGAATATAAGTCTTTCCACAACACCAAAGAGCGATAATCGATGCGTAAGTACGTATGTCATCCGTAGCATATAAGCCTATCAAATCCTCTGGTAAATCCTTGACAACATTCCATATTTGCTCCACTGCATCATACAATTGACTATAGCTATACATTTTATTTCTGATATAGAAAGCTACATCCAAGGAGTCTTTCTTAGAAAAAACAGGTTTCAAAAAAAACTCAAAAAAATCATTATTCATCATAGACTTGTAAAATTACGAATATCCATTAATCTATTTAAGAAATACTTCTTATAATTCTTCTCCAACTTATCCAAAGGTAATCGTTCTTCTTCTGGATAAAGAACTTTCTCATGTTCAATAACCTCTTCTGGTTTCAAACTAAAGCCTACAACCTTGGCAGGATTTCCTGTAACAATAGAATAAGGAGGCACATTAGTTCTTACTACAGCACCTGCACCTACAGTTGCACCTCTACCTACTTTTACGCCACTAAGTAAGGTTACATTCGTACCAAGCCATACGTCTTCTTCTACTACTACATCTTTTTCTATATCTTCAGAATGATTAGTAGCAGACACATTAAACCATTGTCCAATCTCACGACCATGATTACCAGTTACTACAGTGAGTCCAACAGCAGTACATGAATTCTTTTTCATGATAAAACGACCAGAATAAGAAATCATAGTAAAACCTGCATCAAGTGCTGCGCCATCATAAAGCAAAACCTTAGAATAGTCAGAAAGCAACGTGGGTTCTCCTAACTTAGCACCCTTACCGCAATAGCCCAATTTCTTAAGTCTGCGTTTCGATTTATAGCGACCGATAGCACCTAAGATCTTTAATCGTAATTCAAATATGTTCATAGTGTATATATTTACTTTAAACAAATTGTGATAAACCCAAAAGCTTTTTTGCAACCCTATTCTTTTTTATATAGTTTAATAATTTAAACAACAAAAGCAGATCATAACGATAATAAAGGGTTGAATATAATCTACGACAATCATTATCGTAATATGTGCGTTCACCTACGAAGAATGCGAACAAGCACATTTTTTCCCAAAATGATTTACCTTTAAAAACTATCTGACAAAGAAAATCTTCATTTATATCTTTTCTTGCATTTGATGCAGAACTAAAAGATTGATTTATTTTTACAACAGTATAAGGACAAAGATAGAGTTTGTGTTTTCTGTATAATTCGAAAAGTACCTTTAAATCTTCATATCTTCTTAGCTTTTCATCAAAGGGAAACTCTACACATAGCTTCTTTTTATATATCATACTTCCTGTAGACTCCGTAAGACAATCAAAAAGATGTGCTTTAAAAACGTTTTTTACATATCCTTCTTTGTAATGACATCCATTGGTAATAATTCCATTCGTGTCAAATAAGACTTCACCTACAAACATTTCTGCTTTAGGTACTTGAGAAATATAGTTTGAAAAACAACGCAAAGCACCAGGCTGCATTTCATCATCTGCATCAAGAAAAAGAATCCAATCTCCTTTTGCATTTTGAACACCCACATTGCGTGCTTTACTAGGACCGCTATTGTTTTGTCGGATCAATTGTATACGATTGTCAACTATTTTTTCTACGATAGCCACAGAGCCATCGGTGGACCCATCGTCAACCACAATTAATTCAAAGTCAGAATAATCTTGAGACAGTACACTCTTAAGCGACTTTTCTATAATTGCTTCCTTATTATATAAAGGTATTACTACTGAAATCATTTTTTCTTTGTGTATTTATGAATTTTTTCCAAAATAGCGGCACATTTGCTCATCAAGAAACTTGCTGCACCACCCTCTTTATAGATTCTATTAAAAGTCTTTCCTGCCGGAGAGAATAGGAAATAGATATGCTCTTTTCCCACGGGCATCGTTGGCGACACGAAACTCTGCTTGCAATGCTTAATGAGTTCTTTGATGTTTGTCGTGAGACCTTTCGCAGTCTTCACATCTTTGTATATCTGCAAGCTGAAGAACGGTGAATAGTCTTGATTCTCTATGAAACTCATGTGCCACCAGTGAACAATCGCTGCATCTGCAAAGTATTTTAAGGACATCGCCACCTGGGCGTTATAAATGCCAGGAAGCTCAGAGATTATGTAACCAAACTCCTTGTCTGTAGCAAGCAGAGCCGGTTGGTCCTGACTTTGTCCCTTTTCGAAACAAGAATAAGTCCAGTTCTCATTCCAACGTTTGTAGAACTTGCGTGTCAGTTCATTGTCTGCAACAAACATAACACCAGAGTTAAACCAGTATTTAGAGTCGGAAACATCCGTTTTGAAAATCTTATTCACTGAGTTTGTCGGAGGGAACATACATTCAGACAGAGGCAGATGACCATCGGGCACAGCAGCAATATCGCAAGTAAGGTTGTCAATATCATCCAACGGCTTACAGATAACAGTATCCGTATCTATGAAGAGGTATACACCATCTATCACGTTGCGCACCGTAGTCTTTATGACTCGTGAACGCTGCTTGGCGTTATAGTTCTCCGGCACCGGTACAACAACAATGTTGGTTATCATGTCGCAAAGTTTCGGGAATCGCTCCATATACTTCTTCGTCGATTCATCCACCAGCACGTTGACCGTCACCTCAGGATGGAACTGGCGAAGAGAATAAAGCGACACCCACAACTCCTCCAAGAAGTAATCTTTCTCGGAGCTAATCAAGGTATATACTATCGGGGTTTTCATTTATCTTTTAATATGTAGTTTATATAATATGAATTCGATTAATCGAGTCAGATTCCACTTTAAGAATTTTTCTTTGTAGATAATTTGAAACAGATTGTCCTGTGTAAAGTCCTTTACTTCGGATGTTCTATGTGCCATGTCGTATAGTTTCCATCCAAAATGATTATGGAAGAAATCTTTCTGCTGTATAGAGATTTTAAATACATTCTTCTTGATGTCATGTAAGGAAGAAAGAGTCTGTACCATCAAGTCCCATGTGTATTTCCATAACAAGAATATTGCATGGTCGGGAAGAGTGTAAACAGACATAAGTTTCTCAGTGGCATCAACGAATGTGTCGTATCGATATGCGTTTACAGAGAATGGATAGAAGCGGTTGGATAATGAATTTTGATCTGTAGCATCGTGCACATAAGTTATATCAGAAATGGTGGCAATGCCACTTGTGTGCAACAGATACTGATAGCAGAACAAACGGTCTTCTGACAAAGATAGTTTTGTATCAAACTGTATTCCTTCTTTTGCTATAACGCTGCGACGATACATTCTGTCCCAAGGTATCATGAAATTAAGTGCTTCTGTTTCGTCAAGGAATTTTGCAATGCCGTCTTTTCCTTTATATGTTCGCCTATCATAGACATGTCCTTTCACAGTTTGATTTCCAGATGCAATCTGCTCGAAGCCTGTAAAAACAATATCAATTCCGTCTTCAACCACAGAAAGCATAGCTTCAACATGATTAGACCTTATAGTATCATCGCTATCTAGGAATATGACCCATTCACCTCCTGCAATTCTCAATCCTTCATTACGAGCAGAACTTACACCGCCATTCGGCTTGTGAATAGCTGTGAATCTTGAGTCTTTTGCAGCAAACTCGTCTATGATACGTGGAGACTGGTCCTTGCTTCCATCATCCACAACAATACATTCAAAATCTTTAAACGTTTGTGCAACAACACTATCAAGACATCGTTTCAAACGCTCTTCTGTGTTATAAACAGGTATAATTACTGATATTTTCATTTAGCAATATCTTTAGTTATATCACATATTATTTGGGAAAGGTACGTCTGGTCTATACAGTCTTCAACGAAATGTCCTTGTTTGTTTTCATTTGTAAACTTACCTTTTACAGCAACAGAATCTGTCGCTTTTTGCAAGAACCATTCATACTCTATATCAAGATGGCCAATGTCAACAGCCCAATAACCAAGTTTTGCTAAATCGTAGGCTAAAATAGTTGCGGTAGGTCCATAAGATAGTAATATTAACTTATCTTTAGAAACATGTTTGACTATAGCTTCCAACATTTCATCATACATTGAAAATGCATCTGTTGCTGGTCCTAAGATTCTACTAAGGCTTTTGACATTATCATACAGGTCATTGCCTATGCCGGTACGACTTTTTGTTCCTTCTATAATGACTACATCTTGATTATCCCATATAGCCTTTAACAAATTCAGCTGATTTCCGCAGTGACTTTTGTCTGTATACATTATATAGAATCTTGAGAGTTGGGTATCTATATACAGCCTTGAAGTTGAGAGATAAGGCAATAAAGAAACTCCTTTTCTCAAAGTAAAATAATCCCAAAAATCACGTGAACTTGGTCTTAATCCTATTGTGTGTTTTAAAGGCATGGGTAATCCAACAATATGATTCGGAGCATCTGTTGAAACTAAAACTTCTTTTAATCTTTTGGCTAACTTTTGATCTGCTCCTTGATAGTCATCATACCCACCACCTAATAACATAATAAACTCTCCGTCACCATATCTGCTTACCGAGCACTTATGTTCGATAATATACTTTATGGAGTCGATAGAATTGAGGATGTTTATTCCATCAAATTTCTTATGCGCTGCAGGTATCGTTATATAACGATTATATCTACGCACTATGAAATCTAAAAATCTTTTAAACATATTATCTAAGCTGTTTAGTGTTCCACTTTTCATCATATTTTGCAGCAAAGGCGACAAGTCGATTCCATATCGGATTAAGGACTTTGTCGATGCTGCCCATTATCAGCATTGCTGCAGCTGCATACAAAACCATTATCGGCAGTATCTGCCAAGGTTCATTTGCGAAGCCATAAATGTATTGGATAGGACGTTCAAAGCAATTCTTCCACAATATGGCTGGACATTGAAGAAGATAACAGGCAAACACACCGCTACCCATCCAATTAACAAAACCAGTTTTAATATCCAACTTGCTAAAAATTGCAAATATCCAAACACTATTGACCATGATAATCGGGCTATCGTATGCATAGGAATATTTCCAGATTTTGCCTGCTATCAATGGCACATACATAAAGCCGACCACTAAGAGCACATTGAAAAGGAGATAACTCGTCACAAGTTTTGTTTGCGAGCATCCGTTTATCAGATTCTGATTATGACGAATTGTATTTCCTAATGCATAAAGTAATAGAAAGTTAGTAAGATTCTTACCTTCAACAAGACTGATGTCTCCTTCCGTAACATTACCAATATAAACACTCATAAACGTGAGTATCGCTAACAAGTAAAAGCGCTGGCATTTAGTGATATTTTCCAAATAGCGATTGATTATGGGTGAGAATAAAAACAGATACAGATATGTGTTAAGATACCACTGAGCATCAAAACCAAATATGAAAATGCTTTTCAAAACATCTTTCACTCCGCCCGTATTATAGACGAGCATTGGTATGACTGCTAACGGAACGAAGTAGAAGTATCCTTTGGAGCATAAGCGCATAAGACCTTTCAGAGAGAAGCGAATGCCAAAGTATCCACTGATAAGCACAAACAACGGTACTCCTATGTGTAGGGGTATCTGTAAGGCTTGATACAACTTTGTACTGGTAGGAACTCCTCCCAATGCAAACAGACATAAATGATAAACAATGATGCAAAACATTGCGAAACACCTGAGCAATTCAATATTTGATTGACGTTGATTTTGTGACATTTTAAATTATTGTTCTATATTGACTCCAAAAGATTTATCCATTGAGCCGTAATGTTTTCTATATTGAATTTTTTAGAAAGGAGGTATCCATTTTTACCCATTTCCTTCCGCTTTTCTACATCCCCCATTAATAACATTAGCTTGTCTGCTAACATTTTAGTATTAAGAGGTGGAACCAAATAACCATTAACTCCATCTTCTATAATTTCTTCCGGTCCTTTAGGACAATTGAAAGAAACTATTGGTAAACTCATTGAGATAGCCTCCAATAGGACTAAACCCAAACCTTCATAACGTGATGATAAAACATAAATTGAAGCATCTGCATATTTTTGGCGTACATTTTTAGCAAATGGTGAAATAATCACATTCTTTAAACCTAAAGAGTTTATCTTATCCTCTAACTCTTTTTTACCAGCTCCTTCTCCAACGATTTCCAAAAACCAATCTTGATATTTCTTCTCTACATAAGACCATGTCTCTATAAGTAAATCAAAGCCTTTCTGCTCTGCGAACCTTCCTATAGCCAAAATCTTGTTTTGGCTATGCTCAAGCAAAGTGTTCGTTTCTATAGGAGATGGATTATATATCTGAGTAACACGGGACGATGGTATACCCTCTTTCTCGATATAATCATGTTTATCTGACTTTGTCAGAACAACCAATTTGTCAATTTTATTAATAAAACAATCATGCAAGAGTTCTCTTGTCGGCCAAGACAAGAATCTTTCATAATTAAAATGATCCCAAGAAACAATTCTAACTTTATCTTTACTAACAACTTTTGTTGTAATTAACGAATTGTGAACATCTACATCAATAACAACCTGAATATTATGGCGTTTTAATATCATTTTATATTTTAGAAGCCATAATGTATTAAAAACAGGTATTCGGCTAAGTTTCCTTTCTACTCGATTTGATTTTAAAGAATAGCACTTAATTAACGATGAAACATCAAAACATGATTTTTGTGAAGAAGGCTTGTCTGTGCTGACAATAATTACATGATAGCCGTTTGCAGAAAGAGCATTTGCAAGAGTTGCACACATACGTTCTTCGCCCCCCTTATTGGCAAAATTTGTAATTGTTAAACAGATATTTTTATATTTTATAATTTATGTAATTTTTCTTTAATTATATTCACTATGCGCTTATGAAAATTTCTAGTTCCAGGAGTCAATATATAGAACTGAATATATATTGTAGGAATGATGATCACAGACAAGACAAATCCATATATTGCAATGCTGAGATATGAATTAAGATTGTCGGGATGCAGCATGCTGTCTAACCATACAAAAAGAACGCCGTTGGCAGCCAACAATCCCCAACGCCATGCCATTGGCAAGAAATAGCCTCGCCATGGGTTTATTTTGAATCCTCGTGTGTAGAGGAAATACGGCTTCCAACCATTTACGATGATTAAGTTGCTTGCCAAACCACCCATAAGAACACCTGCTATATCGAAGAAATAGCCCAATGCAAATGCTAAACCAAGGCTGATTATTGCTTCTATTGCAGGAGCCCATATATCTTGAAACAAGCCATAGCCTCCGATGTATCCGTCAACGGTGCTTCTGTTTATGGAGAGGAACGACAGAATGCACACAAGTATGAGTACTTCATGACCTAAAAGATATTTAGGCGACAACCAAACAGAAATGAATGGTTCGCAGATAAGTCCTAATACAAGAACACAACCGAAGGAGATACAAAGACGCGAGTCTATCAACTCCCAAAAGACCGACTGTATACGCTGATCGTATCTACTTGCAATCAAGTTGCCTATAGCATTGCCAGTACTTGCAAAAGCGGTCTTCAATACGTCTTTTGCTCTGTCGATGGTGGCAAGGTAGTTGCCGTAATAGGCTACAGCGGTTAGCGAGGTGAAAGCAAACATAATCAAAGGAGATACTTGATTGACTATGAACGTCGTGATTTTATGGAAGAAAATCTGCTTGGTCTTCTTTATTATCTCAGGATATTCCTTAAGGAGTTGCTTGCCGCTCTCTTCAACTTTTGCGAGCCAGGGATAATCTCTATGCAACACATGGTTTAACCATAAGCAACCGATGATAGAGCCTAACAATGTAGTGCCAATATAGAGAATGAACGGACATGGAACGATTGGCAGCAAGAATATCAGCAGTATTTGAAAGACAACAGATGCAGAAGAGGTAACTTGAGTAACCTTATAGCCTTTCTGGTCTGCTGCAAGAATACACTGACGATAGTTCATGAAGTAGCCCAACATCGAACCGATGAGCATAACAGAGAACGTAGCGTAAGCATACCATAACGGAAGCTGTATCTTCGCGAAGATGATTGGGAAGAAGCACATGAGAATAGCTGATCCGGCCATCACAACCATTGCTATTCGGCGATATATCCATCCCTGTAGAGCTACAATTTTATTCATTGTGACCGTATCACCTTCGAACATAGGGCGATACAAGAAATAGCCTACAGATGAGCTGATACCCAATTCGGCAAGATTCAAGAAACTAAAGAGGGTTGACGCCGTGGTGTCGAGACCAAGAACTTCGCTACCTAAATAATCAAAGAACACCTGTCTCTTCCAGAAGCCGATTATAACATTGATGGCATAGAAGAACAGAGCTACCCAAGCGTTTTTTAAACTTTTTGATGTACGAGATTCTGACATGAATTATTATATAAATAATGAGCTATTATTGATAGTAAGAAATTGATAAAGAGGCATAACGGTATCGCAATCAGCATGCTTTTACAATGCAAGCAATCGAACACAACAGCTATACTTAGACCTTGCCACAAATAATACTCATATGATATTTTGCTTAAAACCTTTACTGCTGCATAATCTTTATGTAGTAGTATTAAATATGCAAAACAGACGAATGTCATGGCTGCAAACAAAGGATTGAACAGCATATCATCCGATTTAACCGCCAATACAAATCCGACTGTAGAGATAATTGTCACTGGAATAATCATATATTTAGTATTAAGGAAACGAACGATTCGGGGTTCGTAATATTTCCATATCAATCCCAAAAGCAGAGCATAGCTTGTACGATAAAGACAAGGCAATTTATCTTCAAACACATATATGCATAACAGATAATATGATAGAGAGGCGATAGCATACAGACTTAACTTTCTTTTGTCCGTCATATGGGTTCTGAAAATAAGGAAGAAAAACAAATAACCCCCCAGAATCACCCAAACGAACCAACTGAATCTTAGCCAATCGATAAAGCTTGTCGTAGAAAGATATTCCAAAACATTTACTTGTTGAACATACATGACGAATGGAACATACACTATAACAGCTACGAGATATGGTATAAGCAACTTGTTGAACACATGGGCAATAAAGCCTTGGAAATACTTTTGTCCTTTGTTCATATAGCTTGTCATTAATCCATAGCCAGACATCAAAAAGAAGCATGCAACAAGGGGTAACCCTAATCTTGCAAATCCAGGAGGTGAACCATAGAAAAACGAGAGGTGATGCAGAACTATCATTATTGGCAAGACCGCCTTAAATAGTCTGACTTTAGAGAGTGTATAAGGAGTTGTCATATAAATTCTGTTCATCTTTTGTAAATCGTTGTGTCATTTATTATTATTTATTTTATCATTTTCGATAATTTTGTTCATAATACATAATGTGTGACAATCTTTAAGTTCTATGATTTCTAGAAGTTGTTTAGTTGAGAGTCTAATATCATCTTTGTCTTTGAAAGACAAAACAATTGTGTTTTCCTTACATAATTGCCTTAAACCCATTTTATTATAATACATATTTGAAAACGCACCGTGCTTAAAGTCAAAATAAAATTTAGACATTATACTATCCATAAATTGTTGTATGTATAAATCTCTCATAGATTCGGACAAACCAGGGATATTAGAGTTACGATAAATCGGATCTGGATTTAATGCATACAACAATGCTGATGGCGAAAGCTTAAATATCTTTTTGCAATCTTCCCAATATTTCTCAGGCAATATAAAGCCAAACTGAATAGCCCATACTTGATTCAGCAAGTCGTTATCAATATGTCTTTGATAAAACTCCGACGAAAACAAATCGATGGGAGCTTCATTTGATATCACAAATATATAGAATGATGGAATATCTATATCTTTAATATCACATAAACAAATCTGCCCCTCTTTTACTTTTAAAAAAGCACTCTTGTCAATAATCTCTATTAACCAATCCTTATTAATAGTCTCATTGGTTTGGGTGTTTTTTATACGCTTAGCGATATCTACAAGTCCTACGTTACAATTATTGCAAAGAACGTTATTCAATATAAGTATTTCGATTTGTTTTGCCTGTTGAACAAATTCAATCGTATGAATAACATCCACATAATTCGCAGACTGATAAATAGTATAAATAGGAAGAATGGACAACACTTCACTTATCTCCGATTCTGGTACAAACTTTGTAGAGGAATTCAAAAACGTGAATTTTCCATCAATGAAACCTACCAACCACCATATTTGATATTTGTAATATACAAGGCTGATTTCTGCAATTCTCCCAATATTTAAATTATTTACTATTGTTTCTACCTCTTTTTCACTTGATAAAATATTAAATTTAGAAAGAAGTTTAATTATATCGTCATTTGCAATCAATTGTACTGTTGAATCATTAAAAAAATCGGTTTGATAAGAACCCATCACAGAACCATTGGCTCCGCTTAAAGCAATCATCAAGCCTATTGCATTAGGATTTTTCTTTCGCTCTATTGTCAATTTGCCTATAAACTTTAACCAATCTGTCATATTAATAGGCGATTCATGTGCTTTACATTCGCAAATGACTGGTGTTCTTATATCTTTAATGCCTGTTTGATTGGATTTATGCGCTGTTACATCAAGTTCACTCGCTCCAGAGACTTGCATGTTCGGTATTATGTCAACATATCCTTGCGACCTCAATATCTTAATTGCAAGTTGCTCTAACTGTGTTCCTTTATCATCTTTGTTCTTACCTAATATCACTAGTTTCATATTTCTCCATTAAATTATTACAGTTCTGTAGTGTCCCATTAAAAATGGGGTAACTACTCAGCACCCATGGAAGCCCCAATGGGTGCTGAGTAGTTTCTTTTATAGGGGTGCTGAGTAGTTACTCATTAATTAAAAAGAATATTTACAATATTTATTTCTAAAAGGATTTACCTTCAAAAAGAAAGAACCAACGAAAAAGTAATCAAAATATAACAATTCACAGCTACTGCCGCAAATGCTAACAACATTTCAGTAGATGCCAAATTAAACAATCCTTGTTGAGTGTTTGGAAACTCTATCCAATCCGTTTTAAGTAGCTTTAGACCATGCACACATGAATGCCAAAATATAATCATAAGCATGCATAATATGCGTAGTATCTCGAAATTATCCGAACGAACTTTCATTATGTTTTTTAGGAGTACTATCCTTTTGTTATGACTGTGCTTTTAGCAACTATTTTCAACTTCTGCCGTGAACTAATATGAATACTTCAAAAATTCAAATAAGAACCACGCACTAGAATAGGCACACATTTTATGGTACACATCGCCTTTTTTACTATCTGCGAAATCTGATATAGCCTTAATTAGCAGAACTTTTCTACCTAAGATATGTCCTGCCATATACAAGCCAAAGCCCTCCATCTCTAAACCTTTTAGCTTACGTTGATGTTTCTCCATTAAGGAATCCATAAAAACTTTATTTGTAACTACATAAGAACCGCAAGCTCCTGGTGAAAAATAAGCATTTGGTACTTTAGCCACAAGATTCAAATTTACACTTTTCAAGGTATGTGGTAATCTACTTAAAGGATCGTCTTCTTCCAAGAATGAGTTTATCTTTGTTTTTAAATCAAAACTACATTCCAAAGACTTTGGGTCTGGCCTAAAATCAAAAGCTCCGTTTTTCTCTCCTAATTTGGCGCTACCATAATCGTATTCAGATTCAGCAATGAAAATATCTCCAAAGTCGACAGAATCCTTATCATCTTTCTTGAATCCTGCACATATTCCTGTCATGAACAAGCCTTTCAAGTTGAAATATGAAATCATAAATGAAGCCATAACAGCGGCCGCCTGCATACCTGGCATTTGTGAACATCCAGAAACAATCTTTAAGGTATGCCCCAAACTTGTATGCAATTCTGAATAAAAGAAGTGAAAGCCAAATGACTCAATATTAATTTTCGTCCACTTAGTTTGAGAAGCAATTTTCATTTGCTCAAATTCTTCAGGCAAGGCACACAGAACACCATAATCATATTGATTTGCCCCCAAGATAGATTTTTGTAACTGCTTTTTAGTCGTAATGATAGACTCTACAGCATGTTTTAAGATTTCCTCCCAATCAGAACACTTCATCGAGTAATGCACTAATTTCCATAGTTTATTTTCATATTGGCATGAGGTATCTTCAATCTTGTCTTCATATTGTGACAACCCAATAATATATACAGGCTTTTTAATTCTGCCTATCGTATAAATTTCATTTATAAAGTTCTCACTTTTTCCAGGTTCAATATCTTCCCCATCACTAATTGGCAAAACCACATCCAACAAAAGCAAGTCATAAAAATTTTCTATTAATTTTTTACGTCCGCTATTTAAAGAATGTGCAACATCAATATCGCCCGAATCCACAAGACATTGTTCCTCAAGAACTTTACGTATTCTTGCAACTTTCGTCTCTCCATCATCCATTATCAGTATCTTAATCATAACAATACTTCTTTAATTTTATTATTTAACTGAGTTTTCCAATCTTCATTTCGAACATTGTAATATACAAATCCTTTATAGACATTTTTATACTCTTCCCGAAACTTTTTATCTAAAGCTGCAATTTTAATCCCATCAGCAAAATTTTCATACATTGTGACAACTATAACAGGAGTAGATATATGTCGCAATTTCATCATTCTCAAGATGTTAGAACCTGCTAAAGGCTCTGGCTCTCCTCCGTTTTCATCTTTTGTAAAATCATAAGTGTACATACTTACATCAAGCAATATCACACGATACTTCATCCCATTATACACAACTTCCTGCAAGGCTGCATTATAAGATTTCTTTGCTGTAATTTGAGCATTTGGAATCAATTCCGTACATAACTTTGTTACTTTTTCTAATTTGGACACATTGTCTTCTATTATTAAAATACTATACATGGCATTCATATTGATTTAAAGTTTCTCAAATAGATTACAATCCGCGTGTAACAAATATTTTTCTCTGCTTTCATTGAGATATAGTTATCATTACAAGCCAAATCTCTTTTAAGAATTTTATTGACCTTTGCTATTCCGCTACCTCCTTCGCCAAACACAGACTGAACATCTTTTAGTTTTTCTTCAAATATAGCATTTAGCAACTCATCGTCCTTATCTGTTGGATTTGAAAACAACATTTCAATCGTAGTTTCTTTAATATCTATATTTAAAGACATCGGATACTTACCATTAGCATCAATTACCCCATGGTCAAAAATATTTATAAGCACAGTTCTTATTATATCTGCATAATGCATTGCAAAACATGCCTTTATTTTAAAAGTGTCACCTTTTATCACTAATTGTGCATTGGTTGGTCGTGATGCATGTGCGGCTTTCACTGCATTAAAGATTTGATGCGATATGATTTTAAAATCTGTATCTTCCAACTTGGGATGCGAAACAAAAAACCACTTGGAAACCTTGTCTATTTTTAGCAGCAATGCTTCAGAAGCATTTTTAAGCTGAAGTAATATTTCCGTTTTGCAATATCCTTCTGGTACATTCTGTTTTACAGCTTCCTCCAAAGCCTCAAGAGAACTAACTATATTTGTTTTAAAATCATGTTCTATATAATTTCGAACACTTACTAAACTTATTTCCGTCATCTCCCATAACCACCTTATCATAAGTTCAGAGAAGTACTTTTTATCTTTCTTACCACCTAAAAGCTGCAATCCTATTTCATATGCTTTAAATGCTATTTTATTTTCATCATAGGTATATTTGAATAATCCTTCCTTCTTATTCTTGGAATCATATATTTGAAGTTTCTGTTTTATAAGAAAAGTGACAGCGTCATCAAAACGCTTAGTAAATTTCTTTAGTTCGTCATTGATAAGACGATTCTCATGCGAGGATAATGCATAAGTATTTGCCCAATACATATTGTCTTGATAATCCTCATCTCTCAAAAACAAAATTAAGTTTCGCACTTCCAATTCTGGTCGTAACTGCGTTTCTAGTTCTCCATGTCTAACACGTGTACTCAAATACGCAACCAAGCCATAATCGCTATTTAGAAATTGTTCTTTTATCTCGGCATATAAAGAGTTAAATACCTCATAAAGTCCATCCGTATTTATTGAAACATGAGTTTGAGCTTCCGTATCATAACCTGTGTGGTTTTCGAAGAAATATGACTGATTCATATTTACCCAATAAATATTTTTATGTTTTGATATAACCGTATCCAACAACAGAAGATAACGATTATATAATCCATCAATATTATTAAGTTTATGGTTGATTATAGCAGAGTCATTAGCATAGATTTTACTTTCATCTAAATTTCTTGACAAATTATAGACTAATAACGCATCCTCCACAGCCTTCAACTGAACTAAGTAGTCTTCTTTATTAGGAGAATTTAATGAAACCAAAAATACTAAGTTCTTTTTCCGTTCCACCAATCTATCCTTATAACTACCGATATTCAAGTAATGTCTCAATGTTTCATCATCATTAATCAATGAGAAAAACAATTCAACTTTATCCAAAGCTATAGTTGGCAGCAATAATTCAATAAGCTCAGATGGTTTGCTTTTATGATATAATTCACAAAACTCAAAGAGAACAAAGCTTTTATCAACTGATATCTTGCACGTCAAGGCTACGAATATAACCAACTCTATGTTTCTTCTAATATCTTCATACAAATGTTCTTGAAAATATGTAATAATCTTGCGTGTGTCAACTTTGGTCACAGCAGCAGGATCTTTTATATATGTATCAACATATCTTTTTATCACCAATTGATATTTACCTGCTTCAAACAAACAATCAATTATATGCGCCATTGCTTTTTGACGGACAGGTACATAATCTGTAGCACTATAATACAGTTGCTCCCACACTTTTTTTGACTCTTCATAATTTTTGCGCTTATAATAATAATCTGCATCAATAGGCAATTTTATATGCAAAGGAATACTTAAATCTCCTACAAGTTGGAAAGAAATTCGTTTCTCCCAAACTTTACAGGCAAGCGAATTTGGACATACGCTCAAACCTTTTCTAATATAAGCCAAAGCTTCATTTCTGTCTTTCAATAATTTTGTATAGAAAGGATCAAATGTCCTACATGAAATAGCTTTAAGAGAGCCATTGCTACCTTCGTTAGACTCAATTTTAACAAAATTGTTTAGAGCTGACGATATATAAAAAGAGTATAAATTTTTGTTGATTTGATATAACTTATAAATATTGTCATTGGCATTTTCATAAGTTATTATCTTATAAATCAAGTCACAAACTTTTCCAATTGGAGTATTCTTTCCTTTCTGTGGTTGCAGGAAGCCTTTCCCTAAATAGACCAAAGACCTACAATAAAATATACAAACATCAAAGTTAGAACTATCTCTTTCCATAAATTCCGTGCAAAGTCTAATGCAAGCATCATAGTCCCCTGCATAATAACTATCCAAAATATTAATAAAAGGGAGGCTAATATATGACTCGGGTAATTTCTTTAAATGAGGAACAAGGCATGAGGTCAAATTAGGATCAGATGTCTTACTATATATATGTTTTGCTCTCGAAAGAATTTTTCGGTCATATGGATTCGCTGAAAGACAAGATTTCAATACATTTACAACCATTAAATATCGATCAACTATCGATGCCAATGATTCGAACATAATTGGTAATGACAAATCTATATTATCATAGTGATTATAAAAATTTAATCTAAATAGAATATACTTATAATAATCCTCATGTAAATCTGTCTTATTACGTTTGTATAAAGCATTTAAATCTTCATCAAATTTATAAGGCGAGAGAGTACGCGTTGTCCTCTGATATAAATAATAAATTAAAGAAGGAATATAATTCTTATTGTCATCACATTCTTTCAGTAATTTAGAAACGTATTCCAGAGCATCAGAACGCTTTCCTTCATATTCTAAAAGAAGACAATTTGCTTCATAATACCATAAAGAAATACCTAATTCCTCCTTAATTTGACGCAATACATCATGGCATAATGAAAAATTACCTATTAGAAAATTATGTTCAAATTCCATTTTTTGCCAAACAAACCATTTTAACTTATCCCATTCGGTTCCAGAATAAGTTATAAACCAATTAATTTCTGACAAGATAGAATCTGGTTTAAAAAAGGTATAAGCTTTATTACACATATCTTTAGCTGTTTGTGGATATATACACCCTTTTACTTCATCCCAAATCTTAGGAAAAGCAACAGACAAAGATGATATTACTTGTCGAGCCTCAGATACTGAATTTATCTCTTTCAAAGAATTTAAAGCTCGTGCTCTTTTATTTTTTCTAAAAGTTGCTAAATAAAGCTGCTTTAATTGATATAATGGTGTCATTTTATTGGTTTTGATATAAGAAATAATTGCCAAATATGTTACATTACAAAAGACTTAATCAACCCTAAGATTTTCCCAAATATCTATAGGGGCATGGCTCAAAAAATAGCAAATTAATCCTATAGGAAAAAGAAACAACGACAATAGCCAAAAATTTCTTTTTGCCTCACATTTATCAATAAAATTTGCCACAAATGCACTGACCAATGCCAACACTCCCAATGCCAAAGACATATAAGACATAGTTTCAAATCCAAAATTGGACACCTTGGACAAACAGAGCAAAATAGTTCCAAATAGTCCACTGACAACCATTATGCTGGCAAAATGATTATCCCTATCAGATTTTACAAATCCCTTGGCAATTATTGCCAACCCAGAAAGTAGGAACATCATTTGCAGTATTACGCCTAAATAATATATCATACTCTTTTCTACTTATTATACTTACTTTGCTATTGAAGTAATACTTACTTGCCCCATGAAGTATATCTTCTTTCGTTCATGCGGTATTACTTCTATTTTTTCATCTTATCCTTCTCCTCTCAATGTCCTTACAATTGCGTCCATATCTTCGTTTAACGCCTCGTTCTTAACAAAATCAGGACAAGGCATTGCGTTCTTTTCGCTCTTCAGGAACATTTCATGCAAGTCTTCGCCATATTGATAAAACGCCATGATGGAGGAGCGGAAGATTGAAGTTAATCCTTTCTGCAAGTCGTTGTATTCGGTAGTAATCACTTTGTCAACTTCAGGCGAATATTGACGCAGCAATGCCTTGAAAGCCTTGTGACGCAACACCACTCGCTTGCCATTATACTGATAACCCTCATGTTTGGCAGGAATCAACTCTGACATCAAGTTTTTATTGTAGTCCATCGCATTGAATACCGCAAACATGTAAAGATGGAGATGAAGTATGTCTTGTGGGTTGGCCCCGTCTTCCTTGAACAATGGAAGAAGATTGAGCCATGCCTGACGGTCGCAGGAGATTTCTTCTAACAAAGGATCGTCATCAGCAAGTACCTCATCTATGTAATCTGTAGAGGAAATATCCTTGGACATGTTTTTGCGGATTTCTGCCTCCCAAGCATTTTGTTCTTCCAATGGTAACGCTTCTGGTACCAAGTCCATGATGCTTTGTTGTACCCTTGGGTGTTTCATCATCTCTTCATCTGTTGCCATAGAATTAATGTCTTCCCATTCAGTCTTGACATCTTTCAGAAGTTCACGTGTCGCATCCAATGACATTTTTCGTGCTTCAGGATTGTGACGGAAGATGATATGAAACGCCTCATGGTAAAGTATAAAATACAATTGTATCAGTAACTGGCCATTGTCCTCTTCTCGCTCCTCTGCACCATGGGCAGTTGACATATTGGCTATCTCCGAGCGGAAAACATCGAGGTGGTGGCGTGCCTCCTCGTAGTTGTCTGTCTCCAGAAAAGCATAAAAGAGGGTGTAATGCACTATTGCATTGCCTGTGTCATATCCTCGTTCCAAAGCCAAGTTGTACAAAGTAAGAATGTCCTGTACCATTGGATTGAACTTCAATACATAGACTGATTTTCCATTTTCATTGACAGCTTCGTTGCTTGGGAAAAAGTCCATGCCAAAGGTTTCCTCAACCTTAACCGTAAGGTCATGGTAGTGTTTTAAGGAATTGGCTATCACTTGTAATGGTGTATGATAATCTATCTTCATGATTTTTTCTTTTTGGAAATTTGATGGCAGAGAGACACTACTTGTGACAAGGTAAGGTCTGCACGTTGGAAGTGATGATAATGGGAAATAAACACACAAGATGCCTTTTGTTCCAAATCTGTCTTTTGATTCACTTCTGTTAGCAAATCTGCCAATGCCTCCGCATCGCCTTCCAACTGGTAAGTAGGATGTTCTGTCCGTCCTTCGCCATCGAAGTTGGTTTTCAAAATTTCCTTTAGTCCTATCTGTAATCTTTCCGTGGCTGTTTTGATTATCTTGGAAATCTCTGCCTCGGATGAATCTCCTGTCACATTGACCGTGAGATTAATGACAATGGAGTTATGATAGTTGTTGAAGTTCTTTGGATCAATCACAACATTCTCTACTTTATCTATATTGTTCTCCATCTGACAACTTCCATCGCCATGTATGATTTGATTCTCGCTCATTTCTTTCCTACAATGTTCTCTACTCGTTTCTTGATGACATCATCACTTGGGTTTACAGCTAACTGTCCTCTTACGGAACTATCCTTATTCCCCTCCAAAGCTAAGGTGAGTTTCGTGACATTACTTTCCTCAATCACATCCAGTTTACACATTATATATATAATGTTGGCTACAAGTTTGCGATTAAAGGTGGTGTTTTGCTGTTTGCCCGGGTCGTATATAACACAAGCTACCTCCGTATCTTCCAAAATGGTTTTCCACAAGTCATCATAGCGACTTTGCCATTCCTTTGCTACAAATTCTTTCAGATTGGAGACATATTGCATGATTTCCATCTGACGCTGAAGGCGATTTCCTTTGTTTACATTGTCATCTGATGATGGTTTCGATTTCTTGACCTCACCCTCATTATGGGTGTTGTTAAGGGTCTCTACATCACCATTGATAAGATTTTCAACATGGTTGATATTGAAAATGGTGTTGCCACAACCTTGTTTGTCATTATTTTGACTGTCCATATTGCTTTCTTTTTTAAGTGTTAAATTATTGATTTTCAATATGAAAGAAAGAAGAAACTTGCATCATCGTTCGTTTCTTTTTTCAGCCTCATTTCCGCCGTACCTTTGCAATCGTCAATCAGACATTATATATCTGATGAGTTCTTTGAAATACTTATTGTTTAACTTCCTGTCGGGCACAGACACGCTCTGTGTAAATACGAAGTCCCATACCGACGATGGGCAAACGAATGATAGATTATTCTATTTTCCTATGGAAGAGTCCTTTGAAAGAGGACGCAGTGGAAATGGCTTACGCCAAAAACCAAGTGAGAAAGGTGTTGACCTTCGATGATTTTGTAAAGCACATCTCTGACCACAACGGCGTATTCACTCGTGGTACGGTGAAGGGAGTGGTGAGCGACACCTGCGCTTGTCTTGTTGAACAGTTGCTGATGGGCAACAAAGTTCAGTTTGGTGAGTTGGGTATCTTTAGTATCTCCATCACCTGTGAGCCAGCAGCTACTCTTAAAGAGTTCTCCGAGGACAATATTAAAGAGGTAAATATTCTCTTTAATCCCGGTGAGGACTTTGAGAACCTTCGCTCTAAGGCTGAGTTCAATCTCGTGGCAAGCCGTGCTGTACAGGCTGCAACCATCAAAGCAGTGAAGGCTAATGAGACAAACGTTGACTTGGAGGCTGTTAAGAAGAAGCCTACCTCTTCTGGCAATGGTGACAGCAAGCCTTCTGGTGGCTCTACTCCATCTGGCGGCACTCCTTCCGAAGGCAACACTCCATCCGGTGGTGAGGGCAGCGAAAACTCTGGCAACACCGATAACGGAGCTGGTGAAGACAACGAGCTTTAGTAAATGCTCTGCCGTGCCCGACTTCGTGTCGGGTGCGGCTACCGCTAACAAGTTATTATTTTCTAAATGATGTTTCACTTTTAATTCAATTTGTATATGAGTAATCAAAATGAAAATCCTAGTAATGGTTCCAAGAAGATTTCTTGGGTTTCAATCGTGAACGCTGTTGTTCAAGCGCTTATTGCTGCGCTGACAGCATTAGGCGTAAGTTCGTGCACGAACTTACTCTAATAAGAAATTAGAAATGACAAATGAGAAATGGGCTACCTTAATGAGAAATGAGAAATTACTTTTCTGAAATGAGAAAGGACAAATTGGTATGATTAATGATAAATTTCCTTTGAGTATTGGGGAGGAGATGGTGCGGAATGAAC
>ERZ791632.45-NODE-45-length-47518-cov-35.6922_pt1 | contig 47518 bp, 45 predicted proteins | sample MGYA00510263_ERZ791632 | MGnify/ENA primary metagenome ERZ791632 (study PRJEB30046, sample SAMN00715181) | human gut metagenome | study: EMG produced TPA metagenomics assembly of the A metagenome-wide association study of gut microbiota in type 2... | reverse complement strand
GGTATGTGGCTGTAGTGAGAGTGAATTGTGAAACGAGAATAGCTGATTCTATACGAATAAATCTTAATTACAATCATGTCTGGTTTGATTACTGGATTCCCAAGGTAAAAGTAGTTTGTCTCGACAAGCGTTCCAATAAGCGAAGAGTGAAAGAAAAGCTGTTTCTTTCCACCTTCATCTTTTGCAATGTCTCTCAGAGACAACTTGATAAAATCCGCTTCCGTTCGGATGTGTATAAGATGCTGACGATGCCTGGACAAAGGAAAATATACCAGATTCCCGACCAGGTTATTGCCAACTATCGATATTTTGTTGAGAATGACGAAGAGCCTGTCACTGCTGCCCCTGTTCCTTTGAAGAAAGGTATCAAAGTGCGAGTGACAGCAGGTAGCATGAAAGGTGTAGAAGCATACGTACAGAGCTATAATGGCAAGAAAGCCGTTATCGGCAGCGAGATTAAGTATATCAGTGGTGCAACGCTTACGATAAGTAGGAATTTACTCGAAGTCGTTGAAGAAGATTGAGTGGTAGAATGATCTTGTTGCATTAAAAAAGAAAACGTAGATATATACCCATTAATATATTTAGAATAAAGATTAATTTATATTATTTATGAGTGATAAATTAGATCAGAATGGTTCAGAAAAGAAGCCATTCTCAGGGATGCTGTATCAGCTCAAAGTATCCCTTTTTGCAAACAAACTGACGAATTGGTATTTTTCTAAGGCTACACTGCCATATTGGTGCATCATGGCACTCGACAGCATCGCTATCGTAGTGGCTGGAATGATTGCAACCTATATCGCAGAGGGTGGCGAGGTGATGGCTTCCCATTTCTGGAACTATCTCCTCACGTTCATTTGTTCCCTGCCACTCTTCGTAGCCGGCATGCGAATCTTCCATACCTATTCCGGTATCATGCGCTACTCGTCATTCGTTGACCTGCTTCGCATTTCCGGAGCCCTCGTCGTCGGTTTCATTCTGAACAGCATTCTACTCATGGTGGTGCCAGACAGTATCCGCTGTGAGCTTACCACAGAGTCCATTGTTGTCATGCTCTTCATCTCCATGATAGAGATGTGGACGATGCGAATCCTCGTGAAGTATATGTACGACTCCAGTTTTTCAGCTGAAACCAAGACTCCGGTTTTCATACTCGGAGTAAGAAAGGGTGGTATCTCCTTGGCAAAGTCTATGCGTAATGATCATCCATCGCAGTATGTAGTGAAAGGGTTTGCTACGTCAGAAACAGACATAAAAGGTCGATTTCTGTTGGGATGCGAAGTCTATTCATACGATGAAGCATTAATAGGTATCATGCATAAGCTGAATGTCAAAACCCTCTTCGTAAGCCCGCTGGTCACAGAGAAGTTCCTGGAGAAGCAGGATATGATCGACAAACTCACCGCAGAAGGCATCAAGATTATGATGATGCCAAAGGCACAGAGCTGGGACGGCAAGTCAAACCTCCGTCATCAGCTGATGCACGAGGTAGATATCGAAGACCTTCTTCCACGAGACAAAATCGAAGTGGATATGAATGCGATCGGAAAGCTCCTCAGCGGTCGCACCATTCTGATTACGGGAGCAGCCGGCAGTATCGGTTCCGAGATGGTGAAGCAGATTGCCATCTATAAGCCACAGCGCCTGATTCTCGTTGATGAGGCTGAGACCCCAATGCACGATGTCCGCCTCTTCATGAACAAGAACTATGCCGATATCCCATGCGAAACCATCGTAACCAGTATCACCAATGCCACCCGTATGGAGCGCATCTTCTCTGAGTATCATCCAGACTATGTATTCCATGCCGCAGCCTATAAGCATGTACCGATGATGGAAGACAACCCATCAGAGGCAGTGCAGAATAATATATATGGTACGCGCGTGATAGCCGATATGGCTGTAAAGTACGGTATCAAGAAGTTTGTGATGATCTCTACCGATAAGGCTGTGAACCCAACCAACGTGATGGGCTGCAGCAAGCGAATCTGCGAGATCTACTGCCAGGCATTGAACAAGGCGATTGTGGATGGCGAGGTAAAGGGTGTTACTCAGTTTGTTACCACACGATTCGGTAATGTCTTGGGAAGTAACGGTTCCGTTATCCCAATCTTCAAAAAGCAGATTGCGATGGGCGGTCCTATCACCGTCACCCATCCTGACATCATCCGTTTCTTCATGCTTATCCCTGAAGCCTGCAAGTTGGTATTGGAGGCTGGAACTATGGGTAAGGGAGGCGAGATCTTCGTCTTCGATATGGGCAAGCCAGTCCGCATCGCCGACCTGGCAAAGCGTATGATAGCCCTTTCGGGAGTAGATGGCATCGACATCAAGTACGTTGGACTCCGAGATGGCGAGAAGCTTTACGAGGAAGTTCTGAACGACAAGGAGGCGACCGTTCCAACCCATCATCCAAAGATTATGGTTGCCAAGGTTCGTGAGTATCCATACGAGTTGGCACGCAAGAACGAGGAAGACCTCTATCAGCTCTCCTTCACCTACGATGACATGGCAATAGTGAAGAAGATGAAGGAGATCGTGCCAGAGTACAAGAGCCAGCACTCGAAGTACAGCGAGCTTGATCACGATTAAACATTATACATTAACAATTATACATTAGAAAAGATGTTATTACTTATATTAATCCTTTTCGGAGTTCTCTCTGTCATAGCCCTCCTCATCATCCTTTGGGACTATTTCAAGCATGGAGGTGCTGCGGTATGGGACCCAGAACATCCAGGTAGAATCATTACCATGAAGGAAGCCAAGGCCAGAAGGAAGAAATAGTCCCACAGAGCAAAAAGCCCCTAAGGCTTGTAGATTAGACAAGGCATTAGAAGTAGCAAAGAATGAAAAACTCTTTGCTACTAATTCACCGAAATCTCCAAGAATTGCCCCCTGAAACTCTGAAAAGATAGATTGGTTGCAGTTTGGGGTGAAGAAACAAGATAGGCTGATGGCCTAAAAATGGTTAGTTAATGAAGATTTTCTCTTAAATCCTTGGTGATTACGAAATTAAATCGTACTTTTGTCGCTATATTAGCAATAAAAATGTATGATTATGGCAAACGACAATAACAAAATACAGGCAACTACTGATGACTCTCAGATAGTACTCTATCAACCAGATGATAGCATTAGGTTGGAGGTGAAACTGGATCAAGATACGGTTTGGCTTACCCAAGCACAGATGACAGAGTTGTTTCGTACAACTCGTAACAATATAACTATGCATATTCGTAACATCTTTAAGGAGAAAGAGTTAGACGAAAAATCAGTATGTAAGGAATCCTTACATACTGCCGCAGACGGCAAAAGATATCGTACTAAAATCTATAATTTGGATGTTATAATCTCTGTAGGCTATAGAGTAAAGAGTCCGATAGGAACCCGTTTCCGTCAGTGGGCGAATGCAGTTATAAAGCAATATCTTCTTCAAGGTTATTCCGTGAATCGTCACTTGATAGCCCTACAGGAGAATATGGACAAGCGTATGACCCATATTGAGGATGTCCAAGTTAAGCAGCAACAGCAGCTTGATTTCTTTATTCGGACTTCGACCCCTCCTGCAGAGATGGTCTTCTTCGAAGGTGATTTCTACACAGCAAGAGTTGCTTTGGAGAACTTGGTTCGTGCAGCCAATCATAGAGTAATTATCATAGATGGCTATGTTTCATCGCTAACCCTGAGTGTGTTAGATGTTCGTAAACCGGAAGTTTCAGCGACAGTTTATACTGTAGGTGTAGGTCAAGGAATGCAGCGTCTCATGGATGAGCATGACCGCCTATTCCCCGATAATCATATAGACATCAGAAAATGGCGTAACGAGTCTCATGATCGCTGGCTTATTATAGATGACAGCCTCTATCACTGTGGTCATTCTTTAAATGCCAATGGCGGTCATAAGATTTCCGCCATAACCCTGATGGGCACCTCTCCTGAGGTAATCCTATCAAAAGTAGAATAAAAATAATATTCCTCATTCGAGCGACGACAAGTGCAGAGCGATACTGCAATGAGGAACAAAATATAACTTTTTTCAAAAACAGATAGGTGTCACTACTAGTAATATAGTAGAGACGCTGTGTTGGTGATATACTTATGGCAAAGTTAATACCACTTGGCAATAACGACGGCAATGAAAATCGCCCATCTGACGAGGAACTTAACCAGATGTTCGGCGCTTTTATGGATGCTTTCTTCGACGATTCCGATTACTGGGATGACCTTTTTGAAGGTCCAACCCCCTTCGCTTATTCCGTTAGTTCATCGAATAAGAAAAGGCGAAAGAAACCTCGCAAGAAATCGACAGACCGCCAAGTTCCCAACTACGCCTATAAGCCGAAGGGAGAAGATCCAGAAGGCTATTTCGTCAAGAAGATACACTCCGTCATCAGATGGGGAGTGACAAGCATCAATGATGTCAACTATGGCCTGCGAGTCTTTGAGGGATGGCTGGCTCAGGCACAAAAGTACGTGGCAAAGGAAGAATTCTACTATGCCGTATGCATCACTAGAGCCTTGTTGTCAGATGTCCTAACCTTCCATATGTTTTGGCATCATAAGTATCCCAAGCAGATGGCGAGGGTTCGCAAATTGGAACGGGCTGTATCCGAAGTCTATTACCAGTGCTTGTCTTTTTCGAAAGACAAGGATTTCAATTGGATAGACCTTTGTCTCGGCCTTTTGCAAAAGGAAAAAGGGAGCTATCCCTTCAATTCCAAGGGCGAGGCGGGCTTTGATGTAGAGGACTATATCGAAAAAGTCATAGCCTTGTTGCCTGATGAGAAGGCAAAGCAATACAGAGATGCCCATCCTACAGAAAAACAACTGTTGGAGAAACCTATTCCCATCTGCTTGCCCGACAAGATAGAGATGCCGCAGGGACTTGATGAGAAAGACAAAGCACCATACTTAACCGATTTTATTGATGAAATTCCCAATGCTCAATATGCATCATTGATTGTGAGCCTTCTAGATATAGTGAAGACTCACGAGAAGAAGTTGAAGAGTTTTGGAATAGTCAAAGCCGAAAAGTTGAGGAAGATGAAAGCCGAGTATGAGAATTTTGTCTTGGCTTATCATCGTGGTGGAATTGATGAATTCCGAAAATATTCCAACTATGCTCTGACACGTCCCTTCTGGAATCTCGTTTACAACTATCATTTTCCTACTACTAATACTGCATCCAAGAATAAGTTTCTTCAACAAGCCGTGGAGCCATACTTGGATTTGGTTTGGCGACAATGGGACAGTCCGAAGTTGCAATCAAAGTTCGATGAAGTTAAGGAAAAGGCAGCCAAAGCACAAGCCTTGAAGCAAGAACGGGAAGAGTCGCTTGCCGCTATGCCGTCTTATTTGGAAGGACTAACCTCCGACCAATATCTTGCCTTCCACGAGCAAGCTTTGCGGATACTGAATCGAGACAAGAAGAAGCTCTCAGAGAGTAGCGACATCCTGAAGGTTGACATAGAACACAGGTATCAGCCCTTACTGAAACTTTTGAATGGAACGCGAGGTATTGAAGACAGCTTAGATGCTAAGATTCGTCAAGGCATCGATTCAATCTTCCTCTCCATTTACCATGTTCTTTGGGATTATATGCTCTATCCCTACGACTTGGATTATATAATAGAGAACAAGAAAGTGGTGAAGAAGGTGCTGGATGAGATTTGGAAGTTGAAACAATGATATACGTTGATTTTAGAAAATAAGACTATTATGGCAGATAAAGAAGTTTTAGAGCGAATACTCTCGATGCTCCCAGAAGAGTTTCAAGACATTTATGATGATACGATACCAGAGGCAAAGGAGATACGCAAGAAGATGGGAAAGAAGGTTTCTTCCGTCAAGTCCTATTCCTGCGCTATGCCGATGTTTGAAGACATTCGTAAGCTCAACTACAAAGGTCAAGCCCAGGTCTGCAAGGCCTTTCACCTATACTTGACGAAGCATCCCAATGTAGTATCCTTCTTTCTCGACCGTTTCGAGGAAACCTATTCTCGAATCGATATGAAAGACTTGGAAGAATCCATTGAATGGATAGGCTATGCCGTTAACGATATGGATAACACCATTTCGGAGATTGATTACAACGACCCTATGACTTTCTTTGATATAGAGAAGGTGATGGGAAAGGTAATCAGTCAAGAGCAGAAGAGCAATTCTCTAAAATAAGAAATGCATGTCGTTGATTTATCGTTTGTAAATAGATTAGACCTCCTTGCTCGCATGAAAGAAGGGGATAAGGATTATAAGTCTATGCTTCCATGTTATTATGTAGAAATATCCGACGAGGTGAAGGAGGGAACTTAGACAAGCCTTCACCCTAAAAACGATAATAAAATTACTTTATTCAAAAAACAACACGTTTAACTACTTGTAAAATATAGGGAACGCTGTAATGGTGATATACAGTGTAACAACCAAAGCTGTATATGCCAGTAAAATGACACTATTTATGGAAACAATCATTTTAGATACTTTGCAAGCACAAAATTGGTGGTTGTGTAAAGTCTCTCTTTGGGATTACTTGGAAGCGGTAAAACCTTCTACAGCTTTCGATTTTGAAATCCAAAGAGGAATAGTAAAAAATATATATTTGGATACGATATTAGATTCAATTGTAGTAGGTGAACCATTCCCACCTCTAACTTTATTGGTGGAAAATCCAAAAATAGAGTCTTCCTCTTTAATCATAGATGATTTCTATATATTGGATGGCTTGCAGAGGACATATCGCCTGTGGATTTACAAACAGATTATTGATATGGCTAAGGCTAAGGATCTCTTTGGACCATCTTGGAGAAGTTTGCATGATGTCATTTCAGAGATGCGGCAACGTTTTCCAGAAGCAACCCAAGTGATACCTTATGCTGTATTACAAAAAATGTTTGCTGCAGAAAGCAATATTTTTTTGGAAAAGTTAGAACAAGCTTTTAAGGAATTTAACTTATATCTCTATATTTGGGGGAATCTTACGGAAAAAGAAGTTGTGAACAAAATGTTGTTGTTGAATGCTGGGCAAATGCGTGTGTCTTTGCAACATCAATATGAACTAATGTTTTTACGTGTTTTTTCCGATTTGAATATTCCAATAACATTGGTCCGCACAAAGGATTCAGATTATATGGATGTCAAGCGTGGTATTCGGCAACCAGGTCAGTTTCTTTTTACAACATTAGTAATAGGTCTTCGTTCTTTTATAGAATGTAAACCTGTAAGATTGGACCGAAAATTCAATTTAAATGACGAGGAATGCATCTCTGAAGAAGATGCATCATTCTATTTTGATAAGAAATTCTTGGAACAGTTTCTCGGCATTATATATCAGTTTGATAAAAAACTATCATCATCGGATAATGCATTTAAAAAATGGATAGTCAAAGATACTTCTATATCTAGCGTATTAGGTGCTGTCGGATATTGCATAAAGCAAAAATGTAATGATGAGAATGAATTTAGAGTAAAGACCATTCAAGACCTTAAGTCTATCTTATTTACTATATTTGGAAAATCCTCTTCCTTTAAACTAGTAGATTTTGAGCGTCAATATTCTAGATTGTCAAGTGTTAGAATTAATATTGGCAGTGTGCTTCGAAAGGCAATATTCAATTACTGTAAATGTTTAATAGATAAGACTCCAATAACTTGGGAACAGGCTTTTTTGATGTCAAATGCTATGAGAATAAAGGAGGAAAACGATGATTAGAGCTGAGATCTTTCAAGAACTTTTCAAAGTAGCTATTGATGAAGCTAGTGATTTATCTATGGAAGAAAGAACTACATTGAGTGAAGCCTTAGCATATGATTTGCTCAACGGAATATCTTACATGCAAAACAAAACGCAATTTGCGTATTTATCAAATTTATTCGATTTCTTAATGCGCACATCTTTGGATTTTGATGAGGATGTAGATTATTCACATCTTAATAGCTATATAAATGAAACTTTTGTCGATATCAACAAAAAGAGAATGTTCGCATATAAAGGACATTCTCTGATGGTTGCAAATACGGACAGTTTTGGTAACACTATCTTGGACAATGTGTTTTATGTGATAGAGGCATTGGCTAGTATAGAATCACATCGGACAGGTTTGTTAAATTTGATAAGATCTAATGCTCCAGACCAGTATGTCTTACTGTTTGATGCCGTACAATTTAATGGATCGGGTATAGATTTATATTCTTATGCTTATCTCAAATATCTAGAAACAGAAAAAATAGAAATAGATAGCGATTTGATATGGGATTGGAACAGTTCTGTTTCTACTATCAATACAGGCTTTATTAGTACTGTCATTTATTCTCAATATTATGACGTTTATGATGTAATTAACGAATGGCATCATGCAAATGATGTATTAGTAGCATTTTTGAAAATGTATCCAGTATTGGAATATATGGGTTATAGAAGAAAGATGGTGGATATAGTGAAGGGTTCTGATATTAAAAGTTCCTTTTTGATGCATGTTAAGAATCTGAATGCAACTTTTAATGAAAGGTCTGCACTTAAGGAGCTTTTTTTGCATGATATTGAATCTCTTAAAGATAAAATTACAAAGATAGACCCTGCAATCACTGCCTTTATTCGAAAGTATTGGATGCATGATGGTAAAAATCCTTATTTACAGGTTACCGATGCAACAACTCCTAAGGCTTCTATAAATCCTAAAATAGCCACTTTTATCTATGATGTGCGGTGTGCTATAGTCCATAACAAAGAAAGTGAGTTCCACATAACGTATAGTAATGTTGATAAATACAGATGTTTATTGCCATTGATGAAAGAGATTCTTTCTCTGATGCCAGGGATTATCATGAGATGTTTGAATAGACACAATGTTGGTATAGCATATAGTGTAAAAGAATTGAAACTATATTAATATGATAAGAATATTATGTCAACTTAAACTTCAGATAATAATAAACGAATAGCGAAGAATGCGATACTTCTGTATTTCTGAAAGCTCTTTTTTATAAAAGAATGACTTATGAATAATTTCAACGACATACAAATCATAATCATGACCGGCGGCGTAGGCAGCCGCTTTGGGCCAATGTCAACCCCCGATTACCCAAAGCAGTTCATTGATGTGATGGGAGTCGGCCGTTCCCTCATACAATTAACAGTAGATAGATTGAAGCCAATCTGTCCTGTCGAGAATATGTGGGTAGTGACAAACGAGAAATACATTCGCATTGTCAAGGAGCAAATCCCTGACATGTCAGTAGATAACATATTAGCAGAGCCGGAGGCTCGCAATACAGCTCCATGTATTGCTTATGCCTGCTGAAAAATCCAGAAGAAGCATCCTGATGCCAACATCGTGGTGACACCATCCGATGCCCTAGTCATCAATACCTCGGAGTATCAGCGAGTGCTCAGCAAGGCATTGGGCTATACTTCCGATAAGAACGCCATCGTTACTATCGGTATCAAGCCAAGCCGCCCAGAAACAGGCTATGGCTATATCGCCGCAGCAGAGCCAACATCCGTAGATGAAATCTACAAGGTTGAGGCTTTCAAGGAAAAGCCCAACCTGGAGACAGCCGAGCAATACCTTGCCGCTGGCAATTACTATTGGAATGCCGGAATCTTCGTATGGAACATTGATACCATCAGCAAGGCAATCCGCACCTTCCAGCCTCAGCTTGCCAGCATCATGGACGAGATGGCACCTTCTTTCTATACCGAACAGGAGAAAGAGGTAGTTGGCAAACTCTTCCCAACCTGCGAGAAGATAAGCATTGACTATGCCGTGATGGAGAAGTCTAAGGAAATCTATACCTTGCCAGCCGAGTTTGGCTGGAGCGACTTAGGCAGCTGGGGCAGCCTCCGCACCTTGCTCCCATAAGATGAGGATGGCAATGCCAAGGTAGGTAAGGACATCCGATTGTATGAATGCAAAAACTGTGTGGTTCATGCAGCCGATGAAAGCAAAGTAGTAATTCAAGGCTTGGATGGCTATAGCGTAGCCGGGAAGAATGGACAACTGCTTGTCTGCTCTTTGAAAGAAGAACAGAGAATTAAAGAGTTGGGGAAATAAGTACCAGTGATTTTTGTAAACTTTATATTATTGAGATTATGGTAGAGTTAATCAATTCTGATTTTGTGAAACTAATGAGCATATTGTTGGCAATAGTTGCTTTGTTCTATATTGGTGTAAAGAATAAACCAACTAATGGTATGAGTAAGAACATACATGTGTGGTATATTTGTGGAATCGCCACATTTGTGATAGTCGAGCTCATAACTTTTATAGTTGTAGGTAATGCAGATGCCCAAAACATTATGGACAATATCTCATTTGCCTCCACGTTGTCTTCATTGATACTTTCTGTGTTGGCTATTTTCATGACGGTACTTTCGGGAGAATCAATGAATAAATTACGTGATAGTTTGATAGGTTTAGGAACTATTCCGAATGATGTTAAACAGGCAGTCAATGAGACAATAGATAAAATGCAAAAATCGACGGAAGACTTGGATACAGCGACAGAGGCAAATAATAAAAATTTGGAAAAACTGAATGAGTTTTTTGATACTAAAATGGCAGAAATCGAACATCACATATCAGATCAGTTAAAACAGCATCAGCAAACCACGCTGAAAGCTATTGATGAACGCTTTGTTGGAAGAAAAGAAGGAACTCAAAATGAGCCTAGCGAAATTTCTGAACAGATGATAGAAAATTTTCTGTCCTCTACATCCAATGCAAGTATCTCTTTACTGTATATGATTTCACGGTATTGTGAAAATGTTAATAAATATCATGTTGATCCACCTATTGTTAATCTAAAGAATTTGGCTTTTGCTATAAACGGAGGTAAAAGAGAAGATAGCTTTGGTATGTACTTATTTGCCTGCTTAGTAATTTTATCTTCATTTGGGTTGTTAAACTATAATGCTTGCGAGAATTCTTTTACAGAGGTTACGTTTTCTTCCATAAATTCTTCTGTTAATTCTAAATTATCAAATCAGTTGAAAGAAAGAAACTTAACCTCTGCATTAGGCGGCTTAGATCAATATATAGATTCTTTATTTTTAATTGCAAACCAACAAGAGGAGGATAAGAACGATGGAACTGAAGATGATTAAAATTAAAGATGCTCAGACAGACGATGAACGTGTAGTTATAAAGGCTCTGTCGAAGTGTAATATCAATAGTTATATATTATTTGATACGACTTATGATGAAAAAGGTATTGTGTCTAATAAGTATCGTCACATTTTTATTTTTCCTGATTTAGTAGTGGAAAAAGGAGATTTTATTTGGCTTTATACTAAGCCAGGTGTGTATGGAACTCATACTAATACCAGTGGCACCATAACCCATAAGTTATATTGGGGTGTTCTGTCTCATATATGGAATAATGATGGTGATAAGGCTTATTTGATGCATTATGACGATTGGGAGAATTTTTCCTATGAAGTCAATTAGAGAAAGATTGAAATGCTGAAGTTGATTTTGTTCTGATTTTAATAATATAAAGGAAAAGCGTTATGACAGCAAAAGAATATTGTATAGCCTTTTGTGAAGGCTACTTCTACGCCCAATTAGGCGAGAAACTTACCAATGGCAAAGTGACAGAACATACACTGGACTTAGCAAAGGAAATGGCTCAAACCTGTATGGAGCAACAGATAGCCTATTCTGCTTTTGATGAAAAGCAAAAGCAGGAAATGAAAGAAAACCTTCATGAATGGGCAGATACAGTGATGCAAGGTTTTAAAAAACGTTTGCGTGAGAGCGGAAGATTGATAGAATCTTGATGATGCGCCAGCCGACAAACAGTCGCAACTCTGTTGCGTAGACACTTATCGGCAGCCCTTTAGGGCACAGGCTCCGCTGACGATACCAAAACTCTGGCGGAGACTATAGCGTAGCCAGCTACATCCTCTCGTTCCTGAGGAAAGAGAGGCTTGGTGAGAAAGGTGGAGCCTTCCTTAACGGTAAGGAAGGACGGGTAGGTTTTCGAACACCATTTCTTTAATGGTAAAGAAGGACTGGATTTAGTGGAGAAGAAGAATGGTAAACCATGTTTGCCTACATTCTTAAAATCTCGCATGTATATCGATATGAGCAGCAATGAAACCTATGAGTTAGGCTACGATCAGTTGCTCAGAGATATCTATAGTAAACCTCTTCTTCGAAAGCCTGCATTAGGAAAATGCCTTCTTATTTAGAAGCAGATGAACCTGTTTTGCTAAGTACGGCACGGGAGCAACAAAAGCTTAAAGAAAAGATAGATCAAAGTAGTGATCTACAAACTTGGATAGCTAGATATTGTGATAAGATAATAGAGTCTTTAGATCAATTCAAAGTCACATTTAGTGGAGGTAAAACCTGCGATTTGATAGAACTGGTAGAAAAGAGTATATCTTCTATGCAAGTTGTTAACAACGACTTTATTGCTTTTGTTGATACTGTGGCATCTAATTCAGAATGTAATGGCAAGCAATTTGTCGATTTCTTTGAGAAACTCCTTCAGTATTACGAAGATAAAGATATAGAGTTGGCTTCCTCTACAGATTCATGGCATTTGAGAAATGATAATTATCGCTTCTTTAATTATGAGCTCTTCTTGTCATTTATGGCAATTATGTTGAAGCATGAGCGCTTTGATATAATAAAGGAAGTGATAGATACTGATTACTGTATCTTATCGAATAGGTTGGGCAGACAGATTAAAGCATTGAACTTTGCTGAATTTCAAAAGCATAATTACACTTTGGATTACTATAAGAATAAAGGGTATTCGTCATCCAGTCAAGTAGCTATTCTTATGAACAATTATGGAGGCGACAAATTCGCTTCTTGGGTAGAAGTCGATATTTTGTTGTATTACTTATCCTTGATATATGGAAAACCTGGAGATAGAATGTCTATGTGGTATCCTACATTGAGTATATATAATAGAGCATTTGAAATACTCCCAAAGATGGCTTCTATGCGATATTTTGAAAAGGCTAAGGTCATGTTTGGCGTTGCTGATAAAGATAGTTTCAAGACTTTGATTGCAAGAACAAAGGATGAACTTCAACGTGATGCCTATCACAGAATTCCTAATTTGAAAGAGGGGCTTAGTTATGATAAAGTCTGTTCTTTACGATGAATATGGCGGTCCCATATTCTGCATAATATGGGGAGGTCTCTTGGTCTTGAGTAATGAGAGAGTAGGAGGCAGAGTGACACTCGCATATGATTACAGGCTTTTCTTTATAAGAAATAACGAGGGTAAAATAACTGTTTAAATAAAAAATATTTAATTTAAATAAATGAAAAAATTAATTATAGTTGGCGCAGGTGGTTATGCCAAATCCGTATTGGATTCTGTTGACCACATGAATTTCCAGATGGTGGGATTCTTGGATGATATAAAACCCAAAGGAGAAGAGCATCAGGGTTTCCCTATATTAGGTAATACAATTGATTGTATTGTAAATCCAGAAGATTATGTTTATTTTGTAGCAATAGGCAACAATGCAAAACGTAAAATATGGTTTGATAAACTTAAAGAGAGAAAGCTATCTCTTATCAATGTTATTGATAAATCTGCTCTTGTTTCTCAAGCTGCAACAATTGGTGAGGGTAGTTTTATTGGAAAACTTGCCATATTAAATCACGGAAGTTCTGTTGGTGATAATTGTGTCATTAATACGAGAGCTTTGGTTGAGCATGGTTGCCATATCAAAGATCATGTTAATATCTCAACAAATGCAACATTGAATGGCGATGTTATTTGTGAGGATGGAAGCTTTGTTGGTTCCGGAACAGTTATAAATGGTCAGTTGACAATTGGAACATGGGCTTTGGTTGGTTCTGGAGCTGTAGTCATTAAAGATGTAAAACCTCACACTACGGTAGTTGGGGTTCCTGCTAAAGAAATTGAATCGAAAAGTCATAAATATAACTAGTATGAAACATATATATATAATAGCAGAGATTGGATGTAATCATTGTGGAGATCCAAAGCTGGCAAAGAAAATGGTAGATGAAGCTAAGGCTTGTGGTGTTGATGCTGTCAAGTTCCAAACTTTCAAGGCAGCAGAGCTTATATCGAAATATGCTCCAAAGGCAGATTACCAAAAGGTAACAACTGGTAATGATGAGAATCAATTGGAGATGACCCGTAAGTTGGAACTGCCATATGATGAGTTTGTCAAGCTTCGTGACTATGCCGTCAGTTTAGGACTTGATACATTCTCTACACCATTTGATATGGATTCCATTGCTTTTCTGGAACAGCAGAAGCAGGCAATTTGGAAGATTCCATCGGGGGAGGTAACCAATCTTCCTTTTTTGGAGAAAATTGCTAAGTATAAAATACCAAATAAGAAAATTATCCTTTCAACTGGTATGTGCACGATAGAGGAGATTCATCAAGCGGTGGATATTATTTGTAAGTATGAAGATCCAAAGAATTTGATAATTCTCCATTGTAATACTGAGTATCCAACACCTGATAAGGATGTGAACCTAAGTGCAATAGATACGTTGCATCAAGAATTCCCGGATATAGAAATTGGCTTCTCTGATCATTCTGTAGGCTATGTAGCTGCTATTGGTGCTTGTATGAAGGACATTGTCCTGATTGAGAAGCATTTTACATTGGACAAGAACTTGCCAGGTCCAGATCACAAGGCTTCTGCAACACCAGAAGAATTAAAGGAACTTTGCCAAAATGTTCGTCGTATAGAAGTTATTGCTGGAGAGGGAGGCAAGAAAGTTACAGAATCTGAACGACGTAATATTAATATTGCCCGTAAGTCTATAGTTGCTCGTCGCGCAATTAAGAGAGGAGAGATTTTTACAGAAGACAATATTACTTGTAAGAGACCAGGAAATGGTATAAGTCCTATGGACTGGTATAATGTTTTGGGAACAACTGCGATTCGTGATTTTTGTGAAGATGAATTAATAGAAAGATAATATTAGTGATTTTATCCAAGATATAGATTTATGTATTAAAGTGTCTTCAAGTTCAAATCATAAAAAAATAGTAAGTTATATACCTTTAAGGTGTTTTCATACATTAGTCTCTTTGGTTAGAGACAATGAAAGATGTTTTATAAAATTAAACATGACCAATGACAAAAAAATATAAAGTAGATTTTTCTCTTGATACTTATGATGTATTTGATTTGGAAATGATGGAACTAGGAGGAATTCCTTTATTCTTTCATGTCATCAAAGACATCTTATCTTATGAAGAAGATTCTAGTTTTATTCTTGAAACTCCAAATAGAAAAGTTATAGATTATTGTAAGAATAAAGGGGTAGTACTTTGTAACAGCGAATGGCAAGAAGATATACCTGTAGTTAATGCATATCAACCCTTTAAGTTTGTTGATAAGAAATATGCATTACTTCATGAAAATATGAACCTGACAGTTTGTAATCTACAATCATATTTATATGCAAAATATTTGGTGGAGCAAATAGAACAATATGAGAAGAGTTATTTGCTAAAGCAACAAAAAGCCCATAGTATCATTCATCGAGTAATATCGAATTGCCAAGTTTGTTTAATAGGAGATTCTCTTGTCGAATATTGGATGGTAGATGAAATTAGCAATATGAAGATATTCAATGCGGGTATTGGTGATTTGACTAGTAAAGAATGTCTTGAGTTAGTAGATAAAATTGATTTGTCTTCTTTTAAAATATTTTTTATAATAATAGGTACTAATGATTTAAAATATAAGATTCCAATAGATACAATTGTAAATAATATTAAGTCTATCATAGACCTCGTATTATACAAAAATCCTAAGGCTCGAATCATATATTCATTAGTGCCTAATGTCAGAAGACGATGGGACAGAAGAAACGATGATATTAATAGGTTGAATATTATACTTAATGATATGCTTGGAGAAAAGGTTTCTGTATTGTCCTTATCGTTTTTGAATAATATTTATGGTGAGTTGCAAGAAAGAAATACCATAGATGGTCTTCATTTCTCAGATTTTGCTTACGAAAAATTACAAGAAATTATTGAATCAAAAATAGCATAATGATGAAAAAATATAAAGTGGCTTTTGCCACAGGCTCGCGTGCCGATTATGGAATCGTAAGAAACTATATCGCAAAGCTTAATGCTGATGACGAAGTAGATTTCTCTGTATTAACAACAGGAGCCTTGCTGGCTTCTGAGTTTGGTAGTGCTGTTAATATCATCGAACAAGATGGTTTTCGAATAGATTATAAGGATGCCATCCCGCAAAAGATGGACTCTCTTGATGATACTTGCCACATTATGGCTCAAACGTTGGATGATTTCAGTAAATATTTCTCAGACCATAAGTTTGATCTTCTGATAATATTGGGGGATAGATATGAAATTTATGCAGTATCAATAGCTGCAGCTATGCATCGAGTGCCAATTTTGCATCTCCATGGTGGTGAATTGACAGAGGCAAACTATGATGAGTTTATCCGTCATTCTATAACCAAAATGGCAAATTGGCATATAACAAGTACAGAGGAATATCGTAAGCGAGTAATACAATTAGGTGAGGCTCCAGAAACTGTATATTATCTTGGTGCTTTAGGAGCAGAGAACTGTCTTCATATTGATAGAAATAATGTCCCAGGAGAACTTTTGAATATTAATAATTCATTTGTTGTACTTTTCCATCCTGAGACCTTAAACGATGTTTCTCCGTTGGAACAGGTAGAACAGGTGTTGACAGCTGTAGAGCCATTTAGCTCAGATTATACCTTTGTATTTATTGGTTCAAATGCAGACACACATGCTGATCAAATTACGAAGAGAGTAAAGAAATTCTGTGAAACACATGAAAATTGCCATTTTTATAGCAATCTGCATCCAGATGCTTACCATTATATTGTAAAGCAGTCAGTCGCTCTTATTGGAAATTCAAGTAGTGGAATTATAGAAGTTCCTTCTCTAGGTAGTTTTACTATAAATATAGGTGATAGACAGACAGGTCGCGTTAAAAGTAGTAGCATTTTAGATGTACGTTGCACTGCAGAAGCTATTACTCACGCAATTCGGTTTACTATTTCTCATAAGGATGAACAAATAACTGATACTCCTTATTATAAAGAGCATTCTGCTGAATTGTATTATCAAACAACAAAGAATATTCTGCATGGTGAAAAGCCAAAGTATAAAAAGTTTTTTGATGTCAAACCTTTAAATGTTTAAATGAATGAAACGAATAGCTATTATACCGGCACGTTCTGGTTCAAAGGGTTTAAAAGATAAAAATATTATAGATCTCTGTGGCAAACCTCTTATTGCTTATTCTATAGAAGCTGCACTAGAGACTAGTTTGTTTGATCATGTAATAGTATCAACGGATTCTGAACATTATGCAGAGATTGCTCAACATTATGGTGCAGAAGTAATGATGAGAGGGGAAGCGTTGTCTAATGATAAGGCAACAACCTTTATGGTGTTGGAAGATATATTGAAGAATAGACTTCAGGAGTCTATAGACTATTTTGTACTCTTACAGCCGACTTCTCCTCTTCGTACATCCAAGCATATAACAGAAGCTATAGAGAAATTTGAGGCAAAGATAGAAAATTTTGACTTCTTGGTATCAATGAAGGAGGCTGAACATGCAAAGGTCCTAGTAAATCCCATTGATGGTGATGAAAGTTTGAAATATTTCGATACAGATTTTTCTAATTATAGAAGACAGGGGTATAAAGACTATTCTCCTAATGGCGCAATCTTTATTGCTAAGCCTGATTCGTATTTAGAGCAAAAGCACTTCTTTGGTGCAAAAGCCCTCTCTTATATTATGTCAGCAGAGGATTCTGTGGATATAGATGGGGCATTAGATTTAGTTGTTGCAAAAGCTATTATTGCTAAAAAAATGTATAAAGAAAAATGAAAACTGTTTGTTATGTTGATGTTTAGGTTAAGAGTTTTATAGCTGATATTATGATTTTTAATATAAAAAACTTTGTCAATCAAAATAAAGTAGTTATGAGTGGAGCTTTATTTTCGCTCTTTTCCTTTATAAATAAAGGACTCATTTTTTTGTTGTTGCTTGTTTTAGCAAATTATATTGGACCGACAGAATATGGATATTTAAGCTTCTTTAGTACGTTATTAACAGTTTTGGGGTTTGTAATAGCTCTATGCTCGGAAGGTTATCTTTCTTTTTCATACTTTAGAGAAGGTGATTATGGTATAAGAGAATCATGTTCTTCGTCGTCTTATATTACTTTGCTTTTGGGATTTGTTTTATTTTTCCTGACAATTGTATTTGGTGATTTCTTTGAAAAAATCCTTCATCTAGATAAGGTAATAACTTGTTGTGGAATACTTATTAGTATGTTTACAATATACTTTAATTTACATTTAAATATCTTGCGTGTTAAAGAAGAAATAGGTCATTATGGATTGCTATCAGTATTAAATGCTGTTTTAAATTTTTTACTTTCTGTAATATTAGTCAGTAGTTTATGTTTGGGATGGAAGGGGCGAGTATATGCGAATCTAATTTGCTGTTTGGGATTTGGTTTCTTTTCTCTACATTTTCTTTTCAAAAAAAAATACCTTTGTGCTCCTAGTAGATTGTACTTAAAAAAAGTACTATTATGGAGTTTACCATTAATCCCCCATTCTGCGGTCACGTTTATTCGTCAAGGTCTAGATAGGTATATTGTTGAATATAACTATGATATGACTGATGTCGGTCTTTTTAGCTTTGCTATGAATATGGCAAATATTATCGTGATGATAGGCATAGGATTTAATCAGTCGAACAGTGTGGATATAAGCAAGGTTTTAGGAAATAATAGTATGACCGGAAAGGAGAAAGTACAAGCTCTTAAATTGCAAAGACATAAGTTACTTATGGTATATCTTGTATCTTCTTTAATTATTATGATTTCAGTCTATTTTTTTGTTCCCGTTTTTATGCCAAAATATACTGGTGCTAATAATATGTTCATTATATTATCCATACAAGGATTCCTTTGTTGCTTTTATTTCCTATATACTAATTATCTTTTTTTCTATTCTAGAACAAAAGAAATTATGTATGTTACTTTTGGCTCATCAATATTTCATTTAATAATGTCGTTGTTTTTGACACCGTACTCTATTTATCTGACTTGTTTGGTCTATGTCCTGTCTCAATCATTTATATGTATATCCATATATATAATGGCAAAAAAAGAATTAAAAAAACAATTATTGAATAAGGAATTATGTTATGAACGCGATTATATTTGATAAGGTCTTTCCTTGTTTGGCACTCATGTTATTTTCTTTATGTGAAGTCTTTCAAGGTCAATCTTTTATAGTATTAGGTTTCTTTTTAGTCCTTCCCTATTTCTTTAGACAATGGAGAATAGGCAGATTTTATGTAAAAGGAACTTATGTTATGCCATTTTTGCTTTTAACTATTTTGGGAGGTTTATTAAATATGCCCCTTACTGGTTATGGTATCGGTGGATTATTATTAACTGTCGCAATGATAGGCTTGGCTGTTTTTTGTATTGATAATCCGAAAATTTGCATATATGTTTCTTTGTTTTTGTTGCTTTATACATTCTACTTTTTATATAAAAGTATATTTGTTTACAATATTGAATTAAATTCATTATATGGTTCGCTAGGTTTAAGTAAAAATTATCCTGGTTTTCTGATTGTAGGATATACTGTTTTTTATGCATTAAATAAGTATAGAGTGTATAGACGATTGCCACTTTTACTTCCATTAGTTGGTGTTTATTTCGCATTTTGGTTGGATGGCCGTTCTTCTTTTGGAATTATGATTTTATTAAGTTTGTTTTGTGTGCTAAAAAATGCGAATAATAAATATTATAATTATTTTGTTCTTATAGTCTTTGTAAGTTTATTCTTGTTTTTTTTCAATTTTTTATTGGGATATTATGAGATGTCGCGTTTGAGTGAAGGAGTTGAATCTTCCAGATCCAAAATTTGGAGCGTTTATTTTGAATATATGGATTTTCCTAATTTCATTTTGGGATGTGATTCTGCTAGCTTTCCAATTATAAACCAGTATGGTGGTAATCCTCATAATTCTTTTCTGAATTTTCATCATAGAATGGGAATTATTGGATTTCTTACTTTTATATATATAATTTTTGTCTCTATAAAGAAGTATATAACTCAAAGAAAGTTTATTATCTTAGTTCTTATGCTTTTTTTAATGGCGCGTATGTTTTTCGATTCAGTTATAGTTGCTAATCATGACTTTATCTTTTATTCATTCATGTTCTTACCATTTTTAGAAAAAAATAAATGTATACTTTTGAATGAAGAAAAAAATAATATGAATATTTTGTTAAAATTGTTGTAAAAATGAAAAGTAGAATTAAACAAATTTTAAGTTTTGTGAGTTCTTTAATGTATTTACAAGAATGGTTTTTAATTAAAATCTTTAGAAGAGATTTTTCGTTTAAACAAATCTTAAGAGTACAGCCGAGAAAAGTAAAAATATTAGGAAATGGTCCCTCTTTAAAATTGGTGAGCAATGTTCTCGATTCTGATTATTGTTGCGTAAATCATTCTCTGATGTCTGAATTGTTTTTTAGGATAAAACCAAAATATTTTGTTACAGTAGATCCTATGTTTTTTTCCAAATATTTTTTAAAAGAAGAAGAATATATTCATCGTCTTTTGAATATTGATTGGAACTTGATTTGGTTTGTTCCTTATGCCAATTATTCTTTTGCTAAGTCTTTAGTCAAATCTAATAAGAATATTACGGTAAAATGGCATCCTTCAGGAATAAAGCTTGGCATGAAAATTTCAAGTATTCGTGATCTTCTTTTTAAATATGGTATGGCAGCACCACCTGCTCAAAATGTTTTAGTAGCTGCGATTTATGATTTGTTAATGGATGGATATAAACAGATTGAGCTTTATGGTGTCGAGCATTCCTGGCTAAATCTTCTTTCTATAGATAAAGAAAATAGGGTTTGTCTGAAGGACGTTCATTTTTATGATAATAAAGAAGTTCAATTAAAACCATGGTATCGTATTGATGGTGGAATTTTTGATATGCCAACTTTGCTTAGTACGCTTGCAATTACATTTGGAGCTTACCATGACCTTCAACGTTTTTCTACTTATATAGGTGGCATTGAAATTGTTAATATGACTCCAAATTCATTTATTGATGCATTTAAAAGAGGTGTATAAGATATGTATATTTTAGTAGAATATTTATGGGGCTTACTTTGTTGTATGTTTAAGTCAACTGTTTCAGTAACTCCTTTTTCTAGAATTGATAGACAAACATCTTTTGGGGGCTATAATAAAATTGGGCGTAATTGTATAATAGAGAAATCTAGTATCGGTAGGTTCTCTTATATTGGAAATAATTGCGTATTTACCAATACGCATATTGGCAATTTTTGTTCTATATCCTCTAATGTAGAAATAATTTCAGGCACTCATCCAACTAAGAATTATGTGTCGACTCATCCGGTTTTTTATTCGAAAGAAACTCCTGTTCGTTTTAGTTATGTCAACTTCACAAGTTTTATCGAACATAAAACGACAGAAGATGGGCATTCTTTGGATATTGGTAATGATGTTTGGATAGGTAATCATGTTTGCATTTTAGAAGGGGTTACAATTGGTGATGGGGCAATCATAGCCGCAGGTAGTATCGTTGTTAAGGACATTCCTCCATATTCTATAGTTGGAGGAGTACCTGCAAAGATTATTAGAAAAAGATTTTCTGATTCAGAAATATCTGAATTGCTTCAATTGAAATGGTGGTTTTGGGCACAAGAAAAAATAAAAGAGAATGTGGAAAAATTCTCGAATGTTTCAGATTTTTTAGAAGTATATACAAAAAGTAATGCGTAGAGATCTGATATCGCAGTTGAAATATTGCCAGACTACATTTCGACTTTTAAAATTAATGAATCAACTGTTTCTTTGTGTTATTAATATTTTGTGTAAACAATTATATTATTATGAAATATAAATTTTTATAAACCAACAATTATGAATAATAAACCATTTTTTTCGATAATAACTGTATGCTTTAATAGTGCTACTACTATTGAGCGTACAATTAAATCCATTTTGAACCAAAACTTCTTAGATTATGAGTATATCATTGTTGATGGTGGTTCAAGTGATACAACTATTGACATCATAAAAGAATATGAACCTCATTTTCAAGGACGCTTAAAATGGAAAAGTGAAAGTGATAACGGTATTTATGATGCCATGAATAAAGGTGTGCTCCGCTCAAATGGAATCATCATTGGGATAGTAAATAGTGACGATTGGTTGGAGCCTGACACGCTTCAAACTGTATGGGAGGAGAATCGTTATTGTGAGCATTCAAATAGAACTATTATAGCTGGTGAGATTTTATTTCATTATTCCTCTGGTTCAACTCAGTTATACCCAACAACACAAAAAATATATGAATCAAAATCCAGAAATTTTGAAATGGGATTGAATCATCCCGCAACTTTCGTTCCTAGATTCGTATATGATACCATTGGTCTATTTGATGTTAATTTTAAACTGAAAGCTGATGCGGATTTTATATTGAGATGCTATGAGAATAGAGTACCAGTTCATTTTATTCCAAAAGTTCTCTCAAATATGTCTGATGGTGGTGCGTCCAACAACAGATCAAAGAAGGAATTAACAGATACTGTATTGAAATATAAAAAACATATCAAGAGTAAGCCGTTGTATTATATTTACTGTATTAAGAGTTATGTCAATTGGTATGTTAAAGGGTTGGTTCCTATGTGTCTTGTCCGTTATTACAGAAATGTTCATAATAGAAAAAAGTAATCTTGTATGAATAAAAATATGCCTTTAAAGGATAATGTCTTATTGACAACACTCTTCTCTGGCTTTAATTTTGGTTCGAGTCTTCAGACTTTTGCAACGAAGGTCTTAGTTGAGGACTTGGGGTATAATTGTGAATTGATAGAACGTAAAAGTTTAGTAAAGGGTAGAGACGTTCGAATGGGCAAATTAATTACTATTTTGTTCCGCACGTTGCAAACTTTTGACACTAGGACTATTAAAGCTTATAGAAGTTCTTATCAAAAAAGTATATTCGGAGATTCTAAGTTAAGATTTGAAGAATTTACTGCACGATATTTGAAACCCCAATGTATGACATGGAAATCTTTAAAGAAGGAGGCTAAGTCAGCAGTTGCTTCTATTGCTGGTAGCGACCAACTCTGGAATCCAACTTCTTTATATGTTGACCCTATGTATTATCTGCGATTTGCTCCCCAAAAGAAGCGTATTTCATTTGCTACTAGTTTAGGGCATGCCTTTGTGGCAAAATATAATATATCAAAGTTGCGTAAATGGATTTCAGAAGTTAGATTTCTTTCAGTACGAGAAGATAGCGGCGTTAAATTAATACAAGAGCTATGTGGGCGCAAGGCTTTGCACTTGTTGGATCCTACGCTTTTGCTTGATGGTGACACCTGGAGACATAAATTAAAGATTCCTTCTCAAGAAGAAGTTTATATATTGGCATATTTTCTTGATTCTCCTTCTGAAAAGGCAAAGAGTTGTATTTCTTTATTGAAAGACAAATTGAATTGTAAGGTATTTGCTATACCATATGAACATGAAGATATGAACTATGCTGATATGATAGTTCCTGCAGGACCACTTGACTTTCTGCGTTTAGTGGATAATGCTACTTATGTAGTAACAGATTCTTTCCATGGTACAGCATTCTCTATTAATCTTCATACTCCATTCTATGTCTTTGATAGAAATTACGGTTCTGCTCATTCTCAAAGTAGTCGTGTTATATCATTGTTGAAGATGCTTCAACTATTAGAACGATATGAGCCTGCTTTGGAATCGGTGTTAGATATAAATGTAGATTTTGAAAAATCAGATTTCATTCTTAAATCAGAAAGAGAAGTAGCAAGGAAGTTTTTAAAAGAATCTTTAGCTGCTTGTCAATTTGACTAATATAAATTGTACAACATGAGTTTCAGAAATAAAAGAGTTACTGATTTCGAGAGCAAAGATTGTTCTGGTTGTGCTCTGTGTGTTGCTTGTTGCCCAAAGAATTGCATTACAATGCAATCCGATGATTTAGGCTATATGCGTCCTGTAATTGATGATTCATTATGCATTGATTGTGGGCTATGTGCTAAAAAATGCATTATAGAAAATCCTGAAGCCTTGTCTCATCCTATTTTGACAGCTGCAGCGATTCGTTCTGATGAAGAAAAGTTAATACTATCTTCTTCTGGAGGTGTGTTTGCTGCAATTGCAGAGCTGCTTATTTCAAGAGGATGGATGGTAGCAGGTTGCATTATGGATGAACAACTTACTCCCCGTCATGTTCTTACTTCAAATATTCAAGTAGTAAAACAAATGTATGGTTCTAAATATGTCCAAAGTAACACCGAGGGTGTGTATAAAGATATTGCAGAAGTTTTACAGAAAGGTAAGAAAGTCCTATTTTCCGGTACACCTTGTCAAGTCGCAGCGGTAAAACGTTTCACAAAAAATAATGAGAATCTTCTTACGGTTGAGGTAATATGTCATGGTGTACCTAATGTAGAAATGTTGCATTCTTATTTAGATCTTCACTCTAGAACTTCAATAAAGAAAATGATCTTTAGAGATAAAAGACAAGGGTGGACATTTAATAATCTTCTTGAATTAAATAATGGTAAGACGAAAAAAATCAATCACCGTTTATCGTCTTATATGACATATTTCTTGGAAGGAGAAACGTACCGAGAATCTTGTTATGTATGTTCTTATGCAAAACCAGAACGCGTTGCAGATATTACTATTGGTGATTTTTGGGGTGTCGTGAATAGAAGACCAGACCTAAAAAATTTGATTGATATAGAAAAAGGTGTTTCTTGTCTCATCATTAATAATGAAAAAGGTAAAAGCATTGTAGATATTTCCAATATCAAAACATATCAGGTGTCTTATGATGATATAAAAGATGGTAATGAACCTTTAAATCATCCTTCTAGGCATACTGAAAAGCGAACTGCAATTTTAGCAGAATGGGCGAAGAATAAAAACTGGGCAGATGTTGATAATTATTGGAAAAAACATGACTTTAAATTTTCTTATCTAATATGGAGTCATATTCCAACTAGTCTGCAGCATAAAATTAGAATATTATTAGGAAAACGTTAGAATATGGAATACAAAGTTGCGGTAATCATTCCAACTCTTAACGAGGAAAAATTTATAGCTCGTTGCTTAGATTCCGTTATAGAACAATCTTATCCATTTAGAGATATGGATGTAATGGTTGTTGATGGCGGAAGTAATGATCGAACACGAGAGATAGTTGAAGAGTATGGAAGAAAATATATAAATATTCGTTTTATCCATAACCCAGGACGCATTCAGTCTATAGCGTTTAATATAGGTGTGGAAAATTCGGATGCTCCTTATATAGTTCGTTTAGATGCTCATGCTTTGTACAAGCCTTATTATATTGAAGGATGTATAAAGGGTTTAGAAGGTGATTCTAAAAGAGGCAATGTTGGAGGACAATGGGATATACAACCACAAAATGATTCGTTATGGGCAATAACTAATGCGATACTCAATTATTCGAAATTTGGAATAGGTGGTGCTTCATATCGTATAGGGGCAAAAGCTGGAGATGTCGACACGGTACCTTTTGGTTCTTTTCCTCGTACTATGATTGAAAAAATTGGTGGTATGCGTGATGATTTGCCTAGAGGTGAGGATAATGAGTTTAATTCTCGCATAAAAAGAGCTGGGTATAGCATTTATTTTGATCCGGCGATTGAGTGTATCTATTATGCTCGTCCAACATTGAAGGCATCATGTAGGCAGATGTACGCTAATGGAGAATCAATTGGGCATTTGTTCTATGTTGATAGAGATTCAATTGGCCTTCGCCATATGATACCATTAATCTTTGTTGTAGGCATTATAGGTGGAACCATTTTGTCTTTAGTGTTCTTTCCTTTCGTTTATTTGCTGTTAGCAGGATTATGCTTATATTTTCTATGTGATTTTGTTGCTTCTTTGCTAGCGGCAAAAGAGCATGGTTGGAAGTTCTTGCTTCCACTCTTTGTTATGTTCTTCTGTGTCCATTTTTCATATGGTTGGGGAACCATTGTTGGTTTCTTTACTGGAAGAAAGTTGAAAGATAAAAAATAATTCAAATATTATGAGTACAGATTTGAAAAGAAGAAATGTGCCTTTCTCTCCACCTGATATGACGGAGGCTGAGGCTAGTGAGGTACGTGATGCAATTATGAGCGGTTGGATTACAACTGGACCACGTACCAAGAAATTGGAAAAGGAAGTGGCAGAGTTTGTTGGCGTGGAGAAGGCGGTTTGCCTGAACTCGCAGACTGCCTGTGCAGAAATGGCGCTGAGATTGCTTGGCGTAGGCGAGGGGGATGAGGTAATTGTTCCTGCTTATACTTATACGGCAAGTGCATCTGTTGTTAACCATGTGGGTGCAACCATCGTCTTCGTAGATGTGCAGAAGGGTTGTCTCGAAATGGATTATGAGGCATTGGAGAAGGTCATCACTCCTAAAACCAAGGCGGTGATTCCTGTGGATCTCGGTGGTATCCCTTGCGATTATGACCGCATCTTCGCGATCGTGGAAAGCAAGAAGGAGATGTTTACTCCTAAGACAGATCTTCAGAAGATGATAGGTCGTATCGCTGTCTGTTGTGATGCAGCCCATGCCTTCGGTGCTTCACGTCATGGAAAGATGGTGGGTAGCATCGCTGATTTCTCTTCATTCAGCTTCCATGCTGTCAAGAACTTCACCACAGCTGAGGGCGGTGCCTTGTCTTGGAATCTTCCTTTCGGCAATGAGAAGGTGGTGAAGGATTTGGATAAGAATCCTGAGAATACCTTCAGCGGTGTACCTGAAATTGAGGGGGAGACCTGGAACGAGAACTTGTATCGCAAGGCTCAGCTGTTGAGCTTGCATGGTCAGAACAAGGATGCCTTGGCTAAGACGAAGCTGGGTGCCTGGGAGTATGATATCATCGGTACCTGGTATAAGTGCAATATGACTGACGTGGTGGCTGCCATCGGTCTGGTTCAGATGAACCGTTACAAGGGTATGTTGGAGCGTCGTCGTCAGATGATTGAACGTTACAATGAGGCATTCAAGGATATGAATGTGGCTGTATTGCCTCACTATAACGAGGAGCATACTTCTTCTGGTCATCTCTATATCGTTCGCCTCCTGGGTAAGACCCGTGAGGAGGCAAACAAGGTGATTGAGATGATGGCTGAGCGTGGTGTGGCTACCAATGTACATTATAAGCCGCTGCCTATGATGACTGCCTACAAGAAATTGGGATTCGATATCAAGGATTTCCCAAATGCTTTCCACATGTTTGAGAATGAGATTACTCTGCCTCTGAACACCAAGATGACGGATGAGGACTTGGAGTATGTAATCGAATGTTTCAAGGAATGCGTGAAGTAAGATTCTATGAAGAGATTATTTGATATCATTGCATCTGGATGCGGACTCATCATATTGAGTCCGCTCCTTTTGGTTTTGGCTATCTGGATTAAGTTGGATAGTAAGGGACCGGTGTTCTACCGTCAGGTGAGAGTGGGAAGACATAATAAGAATTTCCGCATCTTCAAGTTCCGTTCGATGAGAGTAGGGGCTGATAAGGGTTCCTTGGTCACCATCGGAGGTAGGGATCCAAGAGTAACCCGTTCGGGTTATTACATCAGAAAGTACAAGTTTGATGAGCTTCCTCAGCTGATCAATGTCTTTATTGGTGATATGAGTCTGGTGGGGCCTAGACCTGAGGTTCGTCACTATGTAAACTATTGGACTCCTGAGCAAATGCATGTACTGGATGTAAGACCAGGAATCACTGACCCTGCCAGCATCAAGTTTAGAAATGAGAATGAGTTAATGGAGAAGGCTGCTGATCCTGAGGATTATTACATCCATGTAATCATGCAGGAGAAGATCAAGCTCTATCTGGAGTATGTAAAGAATGCCAGCTTCTGGTATGACATCAAGCTTATCTTCAAGACATTTGAAGTGATTGTGAAAGAATAGCTTTTTTCGAAAACCTACCCGTCCTTCCTTACCCTTAAGGAAGGCTCCACCTTTCTCACCAAGCCTCTCTTCCCTCAGGGACGAGAGGATGTAACCGCCCTCCGGTGCTCAGAACCGCTTCGCTCTAAGGTTGGCGGGGCATCAAAGCCCTCGCCAAGTTTTGCGGGTTGGGACCGCATGGGGAATGGTGCTTAATCTCTAATTATGATGTTTGCGATGAGTAATCCTGTAGAGTATTCTATTGAGCATTTGGCAGATGTTTCAAAAGACATACCTAATATGGTTGTGCAGTTGTCATTTCTGGTAATGAGCGGCATTATCGTTTTGGTATTTGCATTTGCTAAGAATCTCAAAGGAGCAAGAATCGGTGTAATGACCACTTTGCTTATTGAGTATATGTTTCTCATATTGGGTTCGACAGTAATTTATAGAACACCGGGAGATACATATATGTATAAGCTTACTCCTTTCTGGAGTTATGTGGCCATTGCTGATGGGCAGAAAGAATTGATTGAAGAAAATCTACTCAATGTTGCTCTAGGCATTCCTTTTGGGTTCCTGCTAAGTTTCATCTGTACTAAGAATGCATTGCTAAAATCATTCTTATTCGGTGCTGCTTTCTCTGCCTGCATAGAACTTTCACAACTGTTTTTCAAGCGAGGCTTGTGTGAATTCGATGATTTGTTTCATAATACGCTAGGTAGTGTGGTAGGATATGGAATAGGTATGCTGATGATTGCTGGTATTAGAAAAGTTAGGGGAAGTAAAATTCTTCGAACCACCTAGTTCCTCCTTCCAAGGAGGACGCCACATCTCTCACCAAGCCTCTCTCTTGCCCGAAGAGAGAGGATGTAACCGCCCTCCGGTGCTCGGAACCGCTTCGCTCTAAGGTTGGCGGGGCATCAAAGCCCTGCGCCAGTTATGCGGGCTGGGACCGCCTGGGGATAAAAGCTTTGTGTAAGCAGATTTATTAATCAATATAACTGCGTGATTATGTATACATTTTTAGATAATACGTTCAAAGTGCTCAAAGTGGCAGCCAATAATGAGCAACAGAAAGATTTGGCAGCTTTGGCGATTTGTGGAAACAATTTGGAAGCTATTGATACTCTTCAAAGGCTCCGTCAGTATTGCATGAATATAGGTGACTTGAAACATGCTGAAGAAATTCAGCAAGAGATTGTCAGATGCCAAAATGAAATTTCACAAGAGGTTTTGGAAAAGGTATTGAGAAGTGGTAATAATACATAGGTATAAGTGGCAATAATGCTGTATTGGGGATATACAAATAAACGTTTTCTTTTATGAGAAATTTTTATGTAATGCCTAGAGAGATTACTCAAGGCTCTATTATAAATAATTGTTTGGCAGATTGTTATCCAGAGGCTCATGTTGATGGTATCATAATTACTCCAAGGTGTGATCTTGCGCATGATGCAAAAGTTAATTTTATACATTATTTGCCGATTGTTAGTTTCAAGGAATGGCTTTTAAATGACGGCAAAGAATATCTCTTTGCGAAATGGTTTGAAAAGAAAAAAGGTAATTTTGAAAAACAATGCAAGCAGTTTGGCATACCATCTAGCATTTCAAATAAGGATAATTACGAGAAAATGGCTAAAGCAATCATTACAGATAAAAATAGTTATTCTTCGTTTATGGATTCCGTTAATGCCTATTTTGATGCCAGTATTGAAAGTCCTGCTTTTCTAAGTCATTTGAAAAATAAAAAAGTGAAAGAACTTGTAATAGAAAATTTGGCAAAAGATGCTTTGCCGGCTTACTATTTAACAGAGGATTGGGAGAAAAATGGCCATTCTTTTAAAATTATATTATTGCGAGAATTGAAGCGGATAAGTTTTAAAACCGCCATGTTTCTTAGTAAAGGTATGAAAGTTGACCAAGTAGATTTTTGTGTTGATGATCTGCAGGAAGCCAAGGGGGAATATTATATTCAAGCGCAAGTAGCATCTCCTTTTATAGAACATATTATGCAAAGATTTTCCTATAATTTTTGTAGAGTTGGTGTGAAAGATCGAGATAAATCTCAAGTTGTTGAAATATTAACTAAAGTTATAGATAATACATATGATATTTAAATTTATCCTATTTACGTATGATGCTCTACTTGAATTCGCTTCAGGTAGGACTTTTCAAAGTGCAGAATTTTCTCAGAGTGAGCAGCTCTGTGGGATTCTTATGCAAAAAAATCGTGATTGGAGCCATCCTGTTATTAAGGTTGAATTTACAGATAAACAAGGAGTTATATTCTATACGCAAAATATTGATAAAAAACGAGGTCTACTTTTTGATCTAGATACTTTTGTTGGATTTAATAATAAGGAAGAGTTCGTAATTACGATTTTTCAAAAAACAATTAAGTATGCTATCCATTATTTTGATAAGCAGCCTTTAGCACCATGTGAGTATGACCTTTCTGCTGATAAGGCAATTGTGTATCCATATCCTTTTACTGCAACTAAGGGGGTATTTAAAGTTTTGTTAGATAAGAACTCTACCAAGCAGAATCGAAAAAATCAAAATTTTTTAGTAGCTTTTTATTTTGGTACTGATACAGGAGAATTTGTTCAAACTAATTTGAATAAGGCTGTTGATGCACTGAAAGATATAGAACCACAACAAGAAAACAGGAAGGTTTATGAGGTAGAAAGTTTGGTTGTCTCTTCAATGACTACACCTGATCTTTCTATAAACTCACCAATGCCTTACCAGAATTGGAACGAGTTCCTGACGAAAAAGCAAAAAGCATTTATCAGTAGGCCATTAAAAGGTGCAGAACGTTTGGAAGGTCCCGCTGGCTCGGGAAAAACTTTGTCCCTAATACTTCGATGTATATATTTGATAGAAGAGCATATTAGAGAAAAGGATTCTTATAAGATTATTTTTATAACTCACTCTGTTGCTACAAAAGATAGAATTATTGATTTGTTCTCAATGATGTATCCTAGGTTTAAGGAACATCAAGAAACAATAGATGAACATCCTGATGTTTCTATTTTGATAACAACATTGCAAGAATGGAGTAAGGACAATCTTGGAGCCAATGTTATATATGATACGGAGGTGATTGATCGTGATGCTGGTATTTCTAAGGGATATCAGTTGATGATGATTGAAGAAGCTTATGAAAAAATCAAAAGTGATACTTGGAATGGATTTAAAGTTATATGTTCTGATTCCTTCGTTAAGTGTATAGAACATAGTCCTAAAAAAATAATTTTGGATATGATGCAGTATGAAATATCTGTGATTATAAAAGGACGTGCTAATGGTAATCAAGATAAATATAATCTATTAGCGAGACCTGAAATTGCTTTGCCATTGAAAACCAGCGAAGATAAGAAATTTATGTTTATGGTTTATGAAAAGTATCAAGAGTCTCTTGAACATAGTGGACTATTTGATACGGATGATATAACGCTTTCTGCCTTAGGTCAGCTTGATACTCCTATTTGGAAACGAAGAAGTATTAAAGAAGGATATGATGCTTGTTTTGTAGATGAAGCACACCTTTTTAACTTCAATGAGCTTTCTGTGTTTCATTGTCTAAATAAACCTAAAAAAATAAATCATATTGTCTATGTTCTTGATAAGTCTCAGTATGTTGGAGAAGTTGGATTTTCTGATTCAGATTTGAATTCATTGGAAGAAAGTAAGGCAAATCAAACAAGATTAACAACAATATTTAGGTCTTCACCTGACATTGTTAATTTGGCATTTAATGTCTTGTCTTCCAATGTGAGTTTGTTTTCTCATTTTGAAAATCCACTAGATTGCTGTTCTTCATCGTTCACTGTTGAAGAGGAGAAAAAATGTAAAAGATCATCATATTCATTATATTCAAGTGACGAAGACATGGTAATCCAAGCTATTGCTGAAGCAGAGGAGTATTGTGTAGAAAAGAAAATACGAAAATCTGATGTTTTAATAGTCGTAACTGACGATTTTTTATTGAATAGTCATGTCGTAAAATATCTCAGAGATTCTAATAAGCCTTTTGTGGAATTGCAAAGTAGAAATGATTATAATAATGTTGCGAAGGCTAAAAGTAGCAATAAATTCATAGTTAGTGGCATTGATTATGTTGGTGGGTTAGAATTTGATGCGGTATTTATTCTTGGTGTAGATAAAGGTTGTGTACCTCCAAGAAATAATGCAAAAGATGGTAACTATCAGTTTACTAATTTCGCATGGCATAATCGTATGTATGTTGCAATATCTAGGGCTAAATACTATCTTGCAATGTTCGGAAATTCTGTTAATGGAGCTAGTCCTGTTTTGGAGTCGGCTATAGCCAATAAAATCTTGGAATACAAAGATACATTGCATTAGAGTGCGGTTATCTGGCAGATAGTAAGTTCAAGGTAATCAAAGAGCTTACAAATTGTACAGTAAGAAATAATGGTTATCACAAATGCAAATATGATCAATTTAAGTGTAAATTTGAATATTTATGATATCTGACAACAACTTTATTCCCGTATTCGATGCGATGGAGCGTTTTGAGAAACATCTGTTTTCTCATGATAGAGTGATTTTATCGGCCAAATTTGGAGATGGCAAGTCTTTTTTCTTGAATAAGTTTAAGGAAAAATGTAAGAATGAAGAGAACTCTCCTTTTGAATTCATAACGCTTTATCCAATAAACTATCAGGTATTAGAGAACAAGGATATATTTGAACTAATCAAGCATGATATTTTATTGCAGATGTTGCAACAAAAAATGATAGATGTAAATTATGAGGTCACAGATAAAATGGCCTTTGAATTTTATGTCCAAACTCATTTCTTCTCTGTGGGCGAATCTTTCTTGTCTATGTTGAAATCATGTGGTGCAGAAGATTCTGTAACCATGGGGCTTTTTGCTGCTTTCAAAACTGTCAACTGGCTCAAAAGTTTAAAAGAACAAGTAAATAAGTTTAAGAAAGAAGTAGATCAAACGGCTTTCATAGATGAATATTTAGCCCAGTTTGATGAAAAGTCGGTCTATGAGAATGATGTGATAACAAAGATTATTCGTGACAATATAAGATGTTATCAGGGGGCAGAAAAAAAGAAAAGAGTTGTTCTCATTATCGAAGATATGGATCGTCTTGATCCCGCCCATCTCTTTCGCATTATGAATGTCTTTTCCGCTCATATGGATTATGGTTATCGTAGTTTACAAACTATAAATGATACGCTTGTCGACAATAAATTCGGTTTTAGTAATGTGGTCTTTGTGATGCATGAAGATAATACGAAGTCTTTGTTTCATCATTTCTATGGTGAAAAAACAGATTATGAAGGCTATATCACGAAGTTCTATAATAAGGATATATTTCAGTTTTCTCTGACAGAGGAAAAAGGTAGATTTATTTTGCCTCTTATTGCGCAAGTAACCCAATTGGGAGAAGATAGAGTTAAGGCGTATTTTTCTTTAGATTTTTGGAAAGGCAAAACGATGCGTCAAATGATTTCCGCTTTAGATAAAGTTGACGAACAATTGCATCATTTGGAGGTGAAGCATGGTGTTAAGGTGAATCTGCAGCTGCTAAAGCTTTTAGTTATAGCAAAAAGATTGGGAGTGACAAATGAAACTATCAAGGATGTCATTAAAAAGCGGATGGATGCCGTTGATCAGTTTTATATTACCAGGTTATTGCCATTGCTTACTTGTAATCCGAAAACAGGAGAATATGAGGATCTCTATTTAACGAAGGAAAGGCAAGGGGTCTTTTATATACATGTTAAGGATATTGATGATAATGGATTTTGTACATATGATATGTATGATACATTTGACGAAGAAGAACCTTATAATGTTTTTGATATGCAAGTTAAAAGGTTATTGTTAAAAATAGGTTGCTTATAAAAAATGTATAAGATTATGCTGGGTGAAATAATAAATGAATGCGGATTAGTTTGTCCTTATGATGATAGGATAATCAATCAATTGGATAAAATGTGCACTAGTTTTGTGAATGAAAGAGAAATGGATGAATTGGAGTTCTCTAATTTAGTAGAATGCTATTTAAATAATAGTTTTTCTTCTGATATTAAGTCTTTCATAGAAGACAATGCAGATGAATATGAACAGAATTTGTCAGGTTTCCCCAATTGTGTTTGGCACGCTTTGACATTTTATGTCATGTGTATAGCAATTCTACGTAATGAAGATGAAGAACAGAAAGCCATATTTTCATGTTCTTTGCAAAATCATCTACTCTTATGTTTAGGGCGTTGGAACACATTGAATTTTCAATCTCAATTATTAAGATTATATAGTGATATTTGTGACTATCTAGATGAATACTCACCTGAAGACAATGATAACTATAAGGATTTAGTTACTGAGATATTTAATGGTACTATAACTTCTTTAGAGGTTGAAGGTGAGACTCTAGAACAATTGGAAACGATGGGTATGTATGCATGGTTTTATCAATTGGAACATTTTTGGGAGAATTATAAGTCTTTAAAGGTGAAGAATTCTTTCTTGAAAGCTCTGTATTTCCTGAATTATTGGTGTAAATCCAATCCATGTATTTACATACATTTTGATTTAAAGAAAATGTTGGAGTTGGCTGGTGTCTCTGATTCTAAAGCTAAGAAAAGCTTAAGAGAGATTATCACAGGATTGACAGAAACGGAAAAATCTTTATTTTATAGTCCTAAATCCAAATCTTCTATAATAATTAAGATGATTAAAGAGTTGACTATAATAGACAAAGATTTTATAGATGTGAAACTTTCTCCATCAGAATTTTTCGTTTATTTGTATTACGAAGTACTTTTAGAATTAAAATTAAAGGAAAATGGAGGAAAATAATATAGACAAAAGCCTTCTTCTGGAAGGTGATGCATCTGAAGCAGTAGCTTCTTCTATGCAGAAGACAGCGTTAGTGCTAGAAAATCAACCGAAAATAAACAGGCGTTTTTATTGCGATGCCTTAGATGATAGTGATGTTAATCAAGTTGTAAATGATGTTGTCCCCCACGTAGTTACCCTTCTTGGCTTTTCTGATTTTGGTAAATCTACATTTGTGGGGTCGTTTTATCATTATCTGATGGTTAATGGTAGGATAGGAGACTTTACTTTTTATGATTCTGATACATTCACTGGTTTTGAACGAAGAACCCATATTCGTAATGCCAAAATTGGTGGCGTGAAACGCTCTTTACGTACTTCGGAAACTGATGGTAATTATCTCTCATTGCATTTTGAAAAGGATAATCTGCATTTTCAACTTGTACTATCAGATCGTTCTGGTGAAACATACAGTAAGCAATATGTGGCGGATTTAGCTAGAATGTCTTCGGACAAGGGCTTGAAAAATAGCAAGCATTTAGTTTTTTTTATTGATTCGACAGTTTTTGTTGATAGAGAAAAAAGAATGCAATTCAATAGTCTTTTTAAGAAGTTTTTGTCTCGAATGAAGTCTGCTGATATCTTTAACAAGAACATAGTCGTTGATATAATCTTTAATAAAATCGACGAGATTCAAAATAAAGGAAAAATAATAATTGAAGAATTTGAATCGAAAGCCGAATCCTTTAAAAAAAGTTTAGAAAAAGAGAGTGGACATGAAATCAATAAGGTTTTTAATATATCCTCACTCAAAGTTAAAGGTAATGAAGGCTTAGTTAGTGTTTTTGAATATTTAGTGGACTGCTGCAATTGCAAGAAAACATATAATCCGAAAGTAGATTGGGTCGCAGAATTGTTAAAATCTTAAGAAATGGTTAGTAAAAAATGTATGATAGCTGGATTACCTAGTTCGGGAAAATCTACTTATATAGGTGCTCTTTGGTATAATCTATGCAATAGCAATGATAATATGCTTATGTGTGCAGGAGAACTGCCTGCCAATATCGAGTTATTGGAAAAATTAGGGGATTTATGGCAAAAAGTTCAAAAAATAGAAAGAAGTAGCACAGAACAGAATATTGTGGATAATGTTTTGATAAATCTGAAAGTAAAAAATACCGAACAAGAGGTTTCTTTGAGTGTTCCTGACTTCTGGGGTGAAAAATTCTATAATATTATAGATCAAAATAATACAGACGAAATTGTGGCATGGTGTAAGGACGCAGATTCCTTATTTTATATGGTATATGATGTTACAACAGGTCTTTTTTATGATGATGGTGATAAGATAGAGAAAACGCTTGTAGGAAACAAAGATGTTCCTTCTATTGATGCAAAAATGATGTCGCCTGCAGCAATAAATATAATGGTCTTAAAATATTTATTTAGTCATAGGAAATTTAGGCGATTGGTATTGGCTTTGACTCGTTGGGATAATGTGACAGATAATGGAAAAAATCCAGTAAATCCTGAAGAATGGTTGAAACGAACTTCTCCGGCATTATATAATTTTGTTAGGTATAATTATCCCGATGTTCTCATTATCGGTTTAAGTGCACAGGGTTGCGACTATGAAAAAGATAACTGGAACAGGGATGATTTTCTTGATAAAACAGAAAAAGGAGTTCGTGCTTTTGTGAATGACACTAATGGCATAAGTTATGACTTGTCAATGCCATTGAATTACTTGATACAATGAAAATACAGTTAGAACAATCTCTTCACGGTTATTATAAAGGACATGGATTGCTCGCAACTTCTATACCAGCTTTAGAACAGGAGGATGCTTCGCTTATGGCAACATTAAGTGATTGGACTGGCTATCGTGGATCTACGGAAGAGGATGATAATTATCTGTCTGTCTATCCATTACCTTGTGGCAAGTTTATGGCATTTGCTAAGACTTGGTATGCTAGGGAAATGGAAAGACCGGGATGTGTATGGACTCATACTCTGTTGGTTCCTGTTGAATGTTTTACAGGAAATTTTGATATAAGAAACCTGCTGAAATTCTTTAGACGACCAGAGGTTGAACAATATATAATGTACAACGAAGCCTTGATTATAGATTCTGAAGATATTTATAATTATGGTAATGATTCTGTGTTCTGCAATATAGAAAAGATATCATTTCTATTTTTATTCTCTGTACTCCTAGGAGGATTCAAGGGTGCTTTCTTTACAATAGATAGAAGTCAAAAAGAGTTGCAATTGTTATTGCTTTCACTATTGCAATATCTTCCTCAAGATATTCTTTTTGAAACTTCTGTTAGTAGTGGATCAGAGGCTATAAGAAGGCTTAATAAGAATAAATTCTCTCTTCAATTTATAATGGGGCAAAATACCGAAACCTTAGAAGGTGGAAATTGGAGAAGTGAGCTTGCAGAAGACAACTTTACACAAGGTTTGCGCTATCTATATGATGTGGCATGCAAGAAGTATGATAATACCTCATATTTGATTCATCTCTTTGATAAGGATATCGAAAAAAGTAGCCTAAAGTTTGAGAGTGTAATCAACTTGTTTAAACTATTAGATGAAGCTGTTGCAGGTAAGAAGTCTGAGGATTCTTATGATAAGGTGCTAAGTTTAATTTTTGGAGCTTTTCCCAAGGCAAATGAGGGTAAGCTAGTTAAGGCAAACTTTTTAGGCAAGAAGATTACTGATTATTTCTGTTCAGATTCAGAGTATTTGATAAAAGTAGCGTCACAAGACTTAGAGGAAGAAGATTGGAAATATGTTCGAGTCAAGCAACGGCTTCAATTTTTGGATCATTCAGAATTGTTCTCTTTAGCAATTTCTCTTGTCACCCATCAGGTGATAACAGAAACACCCAAACAAATCCTATTATATGCTTTTGAGCATTTCGATGCAGCCGAAGTGAACACTATCGTTCTAAACAACTGGGAGCAATTAGAAGAGTTGATTGTTGATAATGAATCTTATATAAACAAAGAGTACTGGTTATTGCTGCCAAAAGAATATTTCAATGTGTTTTTTCAAGCGTTGCCGATAAATGCCGCTAATAATATATCACATTGGGATAGATTGCTTGAATGTGTCTTGGCTAATGGAACAATTATAGGTGACGAATGGGCTATGGAAATCATGAATCATGAAAGTTGCGGAATTAAAAGGATATTGGATTTTGCAAATCAGAATGGTATCGAATTTATAGCCAACTCTCTTTTAAAGGTATGTATATCCAAAGTTCAAGATTGCTTAGATTGGATGAATAATCAAAAGGAGGGTGTCAAGGATGATTCTTTATTGAATTTATTAACCTCAGGTCTTGATCCTTTATCAGATGAAGTTCAAAGTTATCCATATCCTTTTTGGCTTGGTTTGCTCAAATGTAACTCTAAAGATTCAAGCTTTTTGAGTTTTATGTTTGTCTTAGCTTTTCAGCGGAGCGGCAATGAATGTATAATTCTGTTGAATAAGGTGTTTGACGATATCTATATAGCCCAGAGTAAAAATATATTTCCCAATAATGATTGGAATCGAATTGCTTTTTATACAAATGAAATCAAATGGGTGAAGGAGTGGGATAAATGCAAGCGTTTATGTCTCTTTGTTATTAGATTTATGCATAGAAGTGGTTATGATAAAGATGTAATCAAGAAAATTTCAAATAATCGCTCAATTAGAGAAAGATTGATGAAATTTTGGAAAAAAACGTATTCATCATCATTTTGAAAGAACATAAGACAGTATAAACCAAGCATAAACCACTTATAGAGCTTAAGGTGGGTGAATTCTTTGCAACCGTTTTATAATTCACATAAAATGGTAAGCAAAGGATATTTTGAAAAAGTGATGTAGGTCTTTAATTTGAATCTTAGAGGTTTAAATTTTCGTAAGTCTTCATAGTGTGAATTAACCTGTTGAGTAAAACAATGATACAATTCTATCCAAAATACAAACAATTCAAGGCTTTGGTGGATGCCAAGGACTATGAGAATGCAGTGAGGAGTGGGCTGGACTATCTGCGCTTCGTGGCTGATGAATACATCGTAAGTATTCGGCGAATGCCGTATTGTGTGCCTAGAAAATGTTTCGTACCTTTGCACCATGATTTTAAATTTTTCAAATTATGGTACAAGGCAAGAAACAATTAAACGGCAAGCCAAAGTTCGCCGAGGTTGTAATCGGTGACAATGAGGCGAAGGAGATGCGTGAGTCTGCAAATGCTCGCAACCGTCGCAATCCTTATTTAAAATTAAGCTATCCCAATGGTGTGACGCTAATTCTCCCTGCTGACATCAGTATCGAACAGCTTCGAGCCTACATTAGTATAACGGTGTAGGCTTATGGCTAGAGTTTGTCAGTTGACGGATGACCTGAAGTACTACTTGTGCATGGAGCCAGTCGACATGCGAGGAAAAATATATGGTAAACAATAAGGTAAACGATATGTTTGAACAGCAACAAAATACAGGGAAAAGTGCGTCTTTGGCAGAGAAATATGCCAATGCCGTAGGCCAGTTGTCCGATGCCAATGATCGGGCAGCGCATGCTGAGCATGACCTGCAGGTGGAGCGCATCACTCGTCAAGACTTGATTGACGAGGAGGTGGCTCGCCGTGTTGCTGAAGCAGAAGAGCGTATCAGGAAAGAGTTGGAAGCTCAATTAGCAGGTAAGACCAAGGAATTGGAGGAACGTAATAAGGCTTTGGATAAGCGTGAGTCTGAGGTAGACAAGAAAGCGGAGACCATCGCCCAAAATATAAGTGAACAGGTTCGCCAACAGATGTCTGCAGCTAAAACCCGTTTCGAAAAAACAGCGCTGAATCGTTTGGCTGATATGTTTGATATGTTCATGCAGGCGTTCATCGCCCTTGGTGACAAGGATTCTTCCAAAGGTCAGGAACTGTTGCTGAAGTATCAGCTTGCGGCAAAGGAAGCACATGAGTCTTTGACGGATGAAATCAAGGATAAACTGGCCAAGGTTGAAGCTAAAAGCAAGTCTAAGACCGAGCAGATAGCCTCTCTTGTTAGAATGATATTTACTCAAAAACGTGAGCGGGTAGTCTTTAGTAAGGAAGAACGTGATACCATCTATGATAAGGTGTTGGCATCAGTTGAGTTCACTGATGAAGAAAAGAAACGTTACCAGGAGTGTCGTGAATTCTGTGAAGAGTATCGCAAGCGCAAGGCTATAAAGAAGCTTTTGAATAGCCAGAAGGAACAGAAGGGGCATGGGCGAAATCCTATACCAGAGGATATGCCTCGTTTGGAGGAAAAGGTACTTTGGCCTGAAGGCTATATAGGACATGAGGATGAATATGTAATCGTTTACCAAGGCAAGGTGCAGGAGTTTATCGTGCCAGCCAAAGTTCGTTACTTTGTTCAGCCATATCGTCGTCCCGTTGTTCGTCGCAAGGATGATCCGATGCAGCAGCTCTTGCAGTCTCCTTGCTATGAGGACGTATTTTGGAAGAGTTATGCTTCGGCAGAGTTGTTGGCACAGTTAGAGTGTAATAAGTATGTTCTTCATCAGCCGTTTAACCGGCAGATAAAGAAGATGAAACAGGATGGCTTGATACTCGCTCCTTCAACAGTCGATGACTGGCATCAAGGGGTATGCGACAAGATAGAACCTCTCTACAATCTGCAGAAGGATCGGGTAATGTCCAGTTTGCTGCTTGGTGCTGATGGCTCTCCATTCCCGATATTGGACTGCGAGAAGCATAAGACGGTAAGTCATTACTTGATTCAATATCGTTCTGTGGCGACAGGTATCCCAATCTTCATGGTTAATACGAAAAACAAGCATGGTAGGGGTACTGCTGACATCATGGACAACCTCAAAGATTGGAAAGGTGTGGCGCTGATATGTGATGGTTACTCTGGCTATGATTGGCTGAAGAAGATAAATGGTCGCATATTGTGTCGTTGTGTCGTTCATGCTCGAAGACCAATGGAACGAGCCTTGAAGGAAAATCCTAATCTTGCAAAGATAGGTATTCTCTTCTACCAGAACATTAACCTGATTGAGGAAATGATAAAGGAGAAGAAACTTGAAGGCGAGAAGAAGGCACAGTTCAGAAAGGACTATGCTGAGCCGCTATGGGAGGACTTCAAGCTATGGGCTGCAAGTGCCATCTTAGATGTGCCAAAAGACAGCAATATATACCAGGCATTGAACTATATGTTGCGCAACTATACAGAGTTGACTAATTATATAGACATCCCAGATATGCCATTGGATAACAATGATACCGAACGCCTGATCCGTGACATGGTGATGGGTAAGAAGGCATATTTGTTCTGCCGTGACTTGGATGCTTGTAAGCGTGCAGCAATGATGTACTCCTTGTTTGGAGCATGTAAGGTGCTAGATAAAAATCCTGAGCGTTGGCTTTGTTATGTGTTGAAGCACATAGATTCTACGCCTGAGGATAAGTATTATACTCTTCTTCCTGAGTTCTGGGAAGATGAGGAACAATAAAAATGAATTTAATATTTAGTCAAATTAAGGTATAACCTCCATTAGCTTGTGCTGATGGAGGGCTAAACTTCGTATTCTTGTCTCAAAATTAGGAAAAATGATGCCGCCGTGCAAAGGTACAACATTATTTTGAGATTTGCAATACGGAGTTGAGCGGATACTTACGATGATTCATGTGAGTGTTATTGTCCAATTGGAATAGAAAAATGCTCTAGATTTGTTCGGCACAATTCTCCTGACTTTCTACGCAAGATATTGAATGTATATTTCTCGGAGTCAATAGGTGTGAGATGTTCTGACGATCATTCTTTTATCAAGTCCAATTCTAAGAAACTATGCTATACAGAGCTTCGTATCTTACTACGTTTAAGAAATCGAAATTTTGAGTTTAATGAGTTTGAGAGATTTGTAGCAAGTATCGATAACGATAATATTTCCAACCAAATGAAGGTTGATATGGCACTCATAGGAGTGCTTGGAACATTTATACATCTTGTGAAGAACCCAGATTGGATTGATGATTTGATTCAAACTCATCGTATCACAAAAGGACTTTGGTATAATGGTTCCAAGTTTCTAAATGCTTATACCTTGCACAACGAGGAACATGCTGTTGCTCTTGTTAATCAGGCTGCTCATATTGTAAAGACGATAGATTATTTCGACCTGAAGTCTATAGATTATTATATCTTGTTCCTGGCATGTTACTTACATGATATCAGTATGGTGATACACCCTGACCTTTATAAGTTGGGATCCCCAAATAGTGATACGTTTGAGTTCGTATCAGAACAGGTTCTGAAAATGCAAGAGACGGTATCGGAGTTCTTTGGTATTTATAAGAAAGATGATAAGATGAAAAAGCGTAATGCTCATTATAAAGAAGCAGGCAATCATCTTATAGAGGTCTTTGAAGCTGTTTATGATTTCTTTAGTGATAGCACACGAGAAAGACATCATATTGACAGTGCGAATTTTATCTTATCTAAAGCGCATTCGTTGCTGGACTATCTGGAACCAACTCTTCTTTCATTCGTGGCAAAGGTTTCAGAGAGCCATGGCTGGGATTACAAAGATGTTTATGGTTTAAAATCAAGAGCGAAAAGAGATACTGTCAGTCTCAAATACTTGATGATACTCATTCGTTTAGCAGATTCGTTTGATGTTGCCAATGATAGGGTTAACTATCATCTGCTGCGTCAAAATGTTAGCTTCTTATCTGATATATCTCGTTTTCATTGGATATCTCATTTGATTACTGATAAGCTGGAGTTTGATGCTGATTATGAGACCCATATTCTTGATACAAATGGTGTGGATTTGTACGATAAGCCAATAACAGAGAAGCTTATAGTTAGGCTTTATTTGAATGTTAAATATCTGACAACTGTTACGAAGCAAAATCAATGTGAAGGCTGTGATTGCAGTTTGGAAGATGGTAACATCCATATTAGAATTATAGGTGGTCCTGAAAAAGATATTGACTTAGTATGCAAAAGTGAGAAGTGTACATTGATGTGTTTTTGGATGATGAAGAAGCATGAATGGCTCATCAAAGAGTTACGAGCTCTGAAAGAGTATTTGTTCTCTGTTAATAACTCATTGATTTCAACGCAAATTGAAATGCAAATCATTTGCAAGAATGATATGAAACTGGATGCTGATTTGTTTGATGATGTTTCTCATTTCTTAAAAGTGGAATAAAGTAGTACTTCTATGGTACCAATACAGCGCTATCGTCAAATAGGATACACTTTAAGTTAAAAAGATGTTATTTTTGATAAAAAACTTGTTTGGTATTGAAAAAACATGTATATTTGCGCTGATAAATAAAATGCATCGTTATGGATGAAGATGGAAACGAAAAAAAATACTTAGCCAATAAGCATCGTGGCGGTGAAAGTGGTCGACGAGGTAATCTCTATGAAGCCTATTATGCTATTTTTGCAATATTCCGTGAAATAGCTAATGGGAATTATTCGACTATCGTCTCAGGGCAAGTTAAAGATGCTTATGTGGATGATTTGCTTATTTCTGATGGTACTACGAATGTTTATCATCAATTAAAGAATAAGAAAAATCCATCCTGGGGGAGTATGGAACATGGTGAATTGAAATATGATTTCTCCATGCAGAAGAAGCTATGTGAAGAGCGGGCTGAAAGGTTCTCTTTAAAACTCGTGGTTAGTGAACAAAAAGATAGTCTGATAGAGAGTATGCCTGATGGCTTGAAAGGGGTTACCTCTGTAGAATCCTATCCGATGTTGCATTGCTTGAATGAATACATTTATTGGCAAGATTTTGCAGATGTAGCTTATAAGGCTGTTGGCTGTAAACCAGGTGAAAATAACAAGATTGAAGTAGTATCAATGATTCTCATCTCGTTATGGCAAGCTGATGCGTATAGCGACATAGATGTAAAGGGGTATTGGACTATGATGGAACATAAGTGGTATGGTGGAAAGCCAATAGATGAAACTTTAAAAGATCAATTGGTTACACTGCTGAGTGGCATGGGCTTCTCTTTAAAGGTTGATAAAAATGTGATAGAATGGAGTTTTCTGCATTTTGAGGGTACTCTTAAGTTAAACGACAAAAAGATGAGTAGCTTATTGGAGATTCAAGATGTAGAAACTATGATTCAAAACTTGATTTAAAATGGAAGGATTATGGCTAGAATATTTGAAAATTTAAATCATAAAAACAAGCTGAAAGTTAAACAGGCTTTAACTCAGCTCATAAAGCCGAATGTAGATTCTGCAGAATATCGTATGGCCTTTTCGGAGTTAGGTTCTGAACTTGGTATATTAATAACTGAAAAGTATCCTGACTTAGGAAAAGTGTTGCTTGTCTGTGCATCTGAAGATGCTGATTGGTTGGCGAAAGGTTTGATAGATAGTTTGTATCATAACATTGGACTGGCTGTTTTGTGGTCTAATAGGATTACTATCTGCCAAGATCCAAAGATTGAGGTTTCAGAAATCAATAAATCTTATGTAGATATGGAGGGTGATACTTGTGATACGATGATTGTCGTAAAATCGATTATCAGTACTTCCTGTGTTGTAAAATCACAGTTGAACTATCTTGTGAAACGTGTAAATCCGCAGAAAATTATTATCGCAGCTCCTGTCATGTTTGTAAGCGCTAAGGAAAGTTTAATGAATGAGTTCCCTTCTTCGGTTTCATCTAAATTTAAATTCCTTACATTTGCTATTGATGATGTCAGAGATGATAAGGGTGTTGTGTTACCGGGTGTAGGCGGTATGGTGTACCCTAAACTTGGGCTTGGCAATCAGGTTGAGAAGAATTCATATATGCCGCAGATTGTAAGGGATAGAGCTTTTGCATCTTTGAGAGTCTGATATCTTGTTGGTACCGATTCACCGTTAACAATTATATGATAATAGCGGTATATTGGTACCAAAAGTTATGATGTTACTTCTCTCACATCGAGCTTAGCAATCCTTCACCCTATAAGCAATATTAAATGTAAAAAATAAGCGTTTAGCTGCGTGTTTTTTATGATGTTAAATCGAAATAATCATTCTTATACAGTAGATGAACATTTTCTTCCAGGAAAGGTTGTGGTAATGTATGTAAGATATAGATTTCTTCATAACTGGGTGTTTATTTTTCTTACATTATTATGGCTGTCATCCTCTATATTACTTTTGAGCCTTATTTGGAAAGAAGAATTTAAAATGTTGTTTGGTGCAGGTTTTATATTAATTATCTTATACTGCTTGTTGATGGCTGCATGGAGTAAGATTGTAGATTATAGAAATCTGTGTCTTGAAAAGAAAATTGTATATCCTATCGTTGATAGGCTGCTAGCCAAATCTGCACAACTATCTTCAAGAAAATGTAGAGTAAAAAGGAGAAAACTAATCAGAATAGATGATGGTTCTATGGATTCTTCTTATGAGTCAGTTGTTGTTTTCTTTGGAGATGGTAGCATTTGTGAATATCCATTTCCCTTTGTGGCAGAAAAGTATAAGGGAGCTGTAATTGTGAGATCATTAAGTCTTACTCATTATGTCTGTAAGGATGAAAGGAGAATATCCGAAGCAAAAAGCTTGTTACCAGAACTGTCCTTCAATAGTTGGCTTAAGTTAGTGTCATTCTTGATTTTATTTTTAGGTGGCATATCGTTTTGTATATTTACCTTTCTGCCACCAGAAGCATTTTTCATCATTATCTTTTTGGGGTTAGCTTTAATAATGTTGTTTATATATTTATATCCGCAACAGAAGTCACATAATGTCAAACAAGTGACTTGGAAGATGGCCCTGTTTAAGGTAATGAAAACTCCGATTAGTGTTATTTATCTATTTACTACATTAAACTTGCCATTTATGGCATTGCTTATCGTGAGTGTTGTATCTGTTATCTCGGCTGTGCTTCCTGTATATGTTGTTATTTTTCTAGCAAATAAAGTCGCTCCGGGACTGATTTGTAAACCTACTGAGTATTTTGTTATATTAGTACTGAGTTCATTTATTTTAGTCTATTGTCCATCTTATATAAAGCGGGTAATCTGTAAAACTCCATTCGTTACTCATACCGAAGGGAAAAGGTTTAAAAAAAGAATAGCAGAATTAATTATATATATTTACGATGCAGGTGCTGTAGAATTTCTTTTGAATGTGGCTTATACTGTTTTTGTATTTATCATATGCATAAAGAAATTTCAATTTTCAGAATATTTGTTTAGTAAAGATATTGATGAAGCAATTCTGAACGCCTTTGTTGTGTTTCTGTCTTTTGAAGGGATTAGAAGTTCATATAAGAGAATTCATTTATCTGCAATATCATTATTTCAGAAAATATTGAGGCTATTAGATACTTAGTAAGTATTTGGTGAAAGCCGTAATAAGAATCGTAGAGATAGAAAACTTCGTAACTCTTCTCTTTTAAAAAAATAAAAAGTAAAACAATGATACAATTCTATCCAAAATACAAACAATTCAAGGCTTTGGTGGATGCCAAGGACTATGAGAATGCCGTGAGAAGTGGGCTGGACTACCTGCGCTTTGTGGCTGATGAATACATCCGCTTGGAGGTGTATGCCTACCAAGAATGTGATGGCGATGACTTCCTTACTTATGAAGTGGAGAAGGAGCTGGCGCAGGTGCTGAGAGATGAAGCGACTCCTCTGGAATCTGTTGCCATGGCACAGAAAGAGATGGCGGAGATAGAGAAGATGGAGGCTTATGTTGATTGCTGTCTTTGCTTCTTCGACCATATCCGTGAGGCTATCAACTTCCGATTGGCGGATGCGGATACATACCTTGCAGACCTTGATAAGCAGATAAAGCATCATACTCACGAATACAAAAGATTGGTGAATGACGAAAACTTTGACCAGTTGAGTTCGCTATTCCGATTTGAGGAGTTGGGCAAGTTGCTCATCAAGAAGATAGAGTATCTGCGGACTCATGGAAGAGAGAATGAAGTGGATGGTTTCATGGAGGAATACAAATTCGTGCCTGATATCTGTTCCTTCAAAATCAATGAATTGCTTGAAAAGGGATTGGAAGATGAGGCTGTGAAGGAGATAGACAAAACGATTGCTGCGTATGGCGATGATGGATATAATGCCACGGAGACTTGGCATCTGCAAAAGGTGGCAATCTTGGAGAAACGAAATGATAAGGCTGGTCTTATTGAGGAATACCGTAGGTTGTTCCGTCAGCATCTGGTGGATAAGAGAACTTACTTCGAGAAGTTGAAGGAGTTGGTTGCCAGGGAGGAGTGGGATGAGTTTGTGTTGAAGCTCTTTGGAGACATTCCGCATATTACGGATGATGATTGCATTCTGGTTTGTGATATGATCGTAGAGGAAAAGAAATTCTCATGCTTGATGAAAATATTGATGGATAATGTGATGTCATTCAGCAGAGTGCAACTATTCAAGAAGTATGCTCCTTATATGAGTGAGGAGGATCAAGCGACTTATACCAATCATGTAATCGAAGAATTACGGTTGCATCTGAGTTATGCCAAGTCGAAGAGCTATGGCTATATAGTGGATGACATCAAGGGCATGTACACCTGTTGTGAGGTTTCCAAGAAACTCATCTTGGATTTTGTGGAGGAAATAGAATATAACTATGGCAATCGACCTGCAT
>ERZ791632.42-NODE-42-length-48146-cov-24.3728_pt1 | contig 48146 bp, 38 predicted proteins | sample MGYA00510263_ERZ791632 | MGnify/ENA primary metagenome ERZ791632 (study PRJEB30046, sample SAMN00715181) | human gut metagenome | study: EMG produced TPA metagenomics assembly of the A metagenome-wide association study of gut microbiota in type 2... | reverse complement strand
CAGAACAGGCACTCCTGGCTGGTACGGATATGGATATGTGCTCCAATGCCTTCGTAAAGCATCTGGCACAAAGCGTGGCTGAGGGCAAAGTGACAGAAGAAGATATCAACATCGCCTGCCGACGCATACTCGAGGCAAAATACAAACTGGGATTGTTCAGCAATCCTTACCGCTACTGCAATATCAAGCGAAACAAGACCGACATCTACTCTGCCGAAAACCGACAAATAGCTCGCGACGTAGCAGCCGAGACCTTCGTGCTTCTAAAAAATGAAGGAAATCTTCTTCCTCTGAAGAAGCAGGGAAAGATAGCGCTGATTGGTCCTCTTGCAGATACCCGCAACAATATAGCCGGCACATGGAGTGTAGCTCAGGCTCCAGAGAAATACACCACTATCAAGGAGGCGATGGAGAAGGCACTCGATGGCAAAGCCACCTTATTATACGCACAGGGCAGCAATATCTGGCGCGATAGGGAACTTCAGAAGAACGGCGAACAGGGCAAGTCTATTGCCTGGGGAGATGAGGTAAAGATGAAGAACGAGGCACTGCAGATAGCAAAGGAAGCAGATGTGATAGTATGCGCCATGGGCGAAACTGCCGACATGAGCGGTGAATGCGCAAGCCGCACTAATCTGGAAATGCCTGATGTGCAGCAGGAACTTCTGGCTGAACTCGCAAAGATGGGAAAACCTGTCGTATTGCTCAACTTTGCCGGTCGCCCTACGGTTTTGTCATGGGAGAATGAACACATTCCTGCCATCATGAACGTATGGTTTGGTGGTTCTGAAGTGGGAGATGCACTTTGCGACGTCATCTTCGGCGACAAGGTTCCATCAGGTAAGCTCACCACTTCCATGCCAAAGACAACCGGACAGGAGCCTCTCTACTACAATCATCAGAATACGGGAAGACCAGTACCTGATGACAATCAGAAATTTGCCAAGTTTGCCAGCAATTGTCTGGATGTAAGCAATGGTCCTCTCTATCCATTCGGCTATGGATTGAGCTACACCACTTTCGAGTATGGCGATTTGAAGCTGAGCAGCCATGAAGTCAATATGGATGACTGGAAGATTACCGCCACCATCAACGTAAAGAATACAGGCAGCCGTGATGCCGACGAGATAGTTCAGCTCTATATCCGTGATATGGTAGCCAGCATCTCTCGCCCTGTCAAGGAACTGAAAGGTTTCCAGCGCATCCATCTGGCTGCAGGAGAAAGCAGGGAAATCAGCTTCGACATCACTCCTGAAATGCTCAAATTCTATAACGCAGAATTAAAGCATGTGATTGAACCTGGCGACTTCCAGATTATGGTGGGAGGAAACAGTAAAGAGGTAAAGACCCAGAATCTTACTGTTAAGAACTAGTGCCAAAAGCAAATGAACATACAATGATAAATACAAGACTGTAAGTTTGCAGGAAATCCCGGCAGGAGATGGCATACAGCCATTCTCTTGCCGAGATAATTAATAAGGTAAACCAGTTAAATACCGTTAATACAATAAACCATCTCGAATTTTAGAAGTCCAAATGATGGTTTTGGTAGAAACCATGACTCTCTTCGTGTCGAATTAACTACATTTTAAGTGTCATACTTGTTGGGTATATAAATTAATAAATTAAGAATAACAGGAGATAATCAGATGAAAAAAATGATGGGTAATTATTCAGGAAAACTACAACAACTGCTTTGTCTGCTGATATGTGTGCTGATGGTAGTGGCCGTCAGTATCCGTAGAGATGGCAAGGTGGCAGGACGCTATGTGAATCAGCAACAGACGGTCTCGCCAAAGACAGAGCCAATGGCTGTACTTGAGGATGGTTCCGTGCAATTGAATACTACAGAACTTGGAAAAGACATTGTAGGCTACGGAGGCATCGTGCCATTGGAGATTACCTTGCAGGATGGCAGGGTAAAGAGTATCAGAGCACTTGCCAACTCAGAGTCTCCTGATTTCTTTACTGAGGCTTCTGCCCTTCTTACTAAATGGAATGGCAAGACGATAGAAGACGCTCAGAAGATGAAGGTGGACGCCGTGTCTGGTGCGACGTTCTCTTCGAAGGCAATCATCGGAAACGTGCAGCGAGGACTTCAGTATGCAGCCAAGAATCCTGTAAAGACTTCAATATGGTCAGAGTTTGATTTCTCTGCCAAGGCTATAGTCGGACTGATTGTTGTGCTCATGGCAGCCATCGTACCGCTTTTCATTAAGAACAGACGATATAGGATAGCTCAGCAAATTCTGAATGTCATAGTGCTTGGATTCTGGTGCGGTTCTTTTCTGAACTATACATCAATCATCAGTTATATGTCAAATGGCATGAACGTAGTGGCATTGATAGTGCCGGTCATCATGCTAATCACAGCATTCGTATATCCACTCTTCGGCAAGAAATCATACTATTGTACGCATGTGTGCCCCTTTGGTTCGTTGCAGGAACTTGCAGGAAAATGCGTTGGATATAAAATCAGAATGAAACCAACGACAGCCAAGCGCATAGATTGGCTCCGCCAGATTCTGTGGACCATACTCATGCTGTGTTTGTGGACAGGTATATGGTTCGACTGGATTGATTATGAACCCTTCTCTGCCTTTGTATTCCAGTCGGCATCATGGGTGGTCATAGCCATTGCCATAACCTTCGTGGCACTCTCTACGGTAATTATGCGACCATACTGTCGCTTTGTCTGTCCTACGGGATCACTCATTAAATACAGCCAATTCTCTATTTTAAAGAAAAAGAAATAAAAATAAACCGGTCATTAGAACGCATATAAACGATGCATTCTGACGGCCGGTTTTTACTTGGTATGAACTTTCAAAAACAAAATCATCATTTCTAGGTATTGCATATTTCCAGAAATGTCAGTACCTTTGCACCCGCAAACAAGACCGAGGAAGGAATGGCATATATTCCAGCCTCAGCCGGAAAGCATGGAATAAAAGCAACGGATAAGCGAGAAACAGTCATTGCCCATATCATTCCTTACATATTATATAATAAGGTGAAAATACCTTCTTATATTTATATCCCTAAAGAATGTGCTAGGCCCGACGTATAATTACTCCTTATGGTACCACAAATTATTTTCCAGCAAAACGGAAATAACTTTGATATGATAAGAAGCAACTATATACGTAGGGGCGTATTGGCTCTATGCATGCTCATCATGACGATGGAAGCATGGGCACAGCACGATTCAGACTCCCTCAAAAATGATTTCAGTAAGTCACATCAGCAGGATAACTATAGAAAGAATCTGCATGGTGACAAGTTAAAACAAACCCAGCATCTGGGCGAAGTAGTGGTTCGTGGCAACCAGGTAAAGCGTGTCAACTCGTCGGCATTCAATGTCATGGCGGTAGATACACGTCGCCTGCGCAACACCAACCTCGACCTGGCGCATGTTCTCGACCGCGTATCGGGCGTGAAAGTGCGTGAGGACGGAGGTCTTGGCTCTGGCGCAAGCATCAACCTGAATGGCTTTACGGGCAAGCACGTGAAACTCTTTATCGATGGTGTGCCGATGGATGGTACATCATCCAGTTTCAGCATCAACAATATACCTGCGAGCTTTGCCAACCGCATCGAGGTATATAAGGGTGTCGTACCCGTAGATTTCGGTGGAGATGCCCTGGGAGGTGCCATCAATATCGTGACCGACCACTCTCCACATACATACGTTGATGCCAGCTATAGCTATGGCTCATTCAATACCCACCGCAGTAATCTCTCTCTAGGATGGACGGGCAGATCGGGGCTTATGCTCCGCTTGAACGCCTATCAGAACTATTCAGACAACGACTATAAGGTTAAGACGCAATGGACTGATCTTGAGACCAATGCGGTGAGCAACGAAGAGGCGTGGTTCCGCCGGTTCCACGACAGATACCACAACGAGGCTGTCATCTTCCAGCTGGGAGTGGTAGATAAGACATGGGCCGACAAGCTCATCTTCGGCTTGAACTATAGCCATGAATATGCACAGATACAGAACGCCAATCTGATGAAAATCGTGTTTGGCGGCAAATATCGCACAGCGCAAGGATGGACTCCCTCTATACTCTATGAGAAGCGAAATCTTGCTATCCCAGATTTGGACTTCCGATTGTCGGCTCGCTACGACATGGTGAAGACCAATAATGTGGATACGCTCAGCCGCACCTATAGTTGGACGGGGGAGTATAAGGTAAATGCCTATCAGGGCGAGGGAGTTCCAACGCTTGCCGAATTCAAGGGTTACACCCTGGCTACTGTTGCCAACCTGACCTATCATCTTGGCGACCAGCATTTCTTTACGCTTAACGATACTTATACCCATTATCGCCGCCGCACCACCAATGCGGCATCCAATAGCGTTCAGAGTTCAGCAGCCACCTTTATGCGCCGCATCAATGCCAAGAACACCTTAGGACTGTCGTACAAGTTTATCCCCAACCAGCATTGGAACATGGTGGCCTTCCTGAAGTACTACGACTCACATGTTAGAGGACCTGTGAATATCGCTTCATCCGGACGTGCCGACTATCAGGAGCAGGAACGTTCTACCGATGCCTTGGGCTATGGTGCTGCAGGAACATACTTCCTACAGAACAAAGACTTACAGATAAAGCTGTCGTATGAGCGAACCTATCGTCTGCCTACCGACCGTGAGCTCTTTGGTGATGGCGATTATGAGGATGGCAATGCCACCCTTCGCCCGGAGAAGAGCGACAATGTAAATCTGAACCTGGGCTATCAGCATACTTTCAATGATGCACATACCCTGAGTGCAGATGCAGGCTTCAACTATCGCCACGTAGCGGATTACATCATCCGAGCCATCGGACAGAAGGGAGTAGCCGTGAGCACCAACCACGGAAAGGTGCTGGGAATGGGAATGGACCTGGGCTTGCACTACTATTACAAGGATGTAGCAAGTATCGGTGGAAACTTCTCCATGCAGAACACCCGCGACAGAGAACGACTCAACAGTATCGGGGCAGAATCGGTAACCTATGGCGACCGTGTGCCTAACTTGCCTTATACCTTTGGCGGTGCTGATGCAAGCTATACTTTCAAGCATGTGTTGGGCAAGGCAAACCGACTTACCATAGGCTGGAACATGAGATACGTACACCAGTTCTTCCGCTCATGGGCAAGCGAGGGTGCTAAACTCTATGTGCCAGAGCAATGGAGCCATGATGCCAACCTGGTGTATGCGATACAAGGCGGCAGATACAACGTATCGATAGAGGCAAACAACTTCACCAATGCCCTACTCTACGACAACTATAGCTTGCAAAAGCCGGGGCGCAGTTTCAGCATCAAGTTCCGCTATGTGTTTTACAAACAATAGTAAGGGTATTATCTTAGGAAAATATTGATTCAGAATACATTATAATTAATCAATAACATACGTTTAAAAGAATGAAAAAGACTTATTTATCACTGTCAAGAATGGCAGTGACAGGGCTATTCTTGTGCCTTTTCGGAATCACACCCGGGTTTACAAGCTGTAGCAGCAGCGATGATATTTCGGGTACAGATAGTGGCTCAGGCGATGTAAATGAAGGAGGTTCCTCTTCGGGTTCCGGTTCTACAGAAGAAGTAAAGAACGGCAAGGGTTCTTACTTCATTGCCGTAAAGACCGACAATGGTACAGAATACATCATGCAGACCAACAGTCTGACGGCAGGCAATCTTGACATCAGAAACAATATCATGGAATTGCCACAGACAGAATATACCTGGGTGTTCAATAACCATGATGCCATCGGTATGGTTTATCAGCAGCAGTTTGCCGGTCTGGGATATGGATTGCGCTGGACATCGGATGATTCTCAGTTTTCCAAGCTGGGTGAGTTCCGCATCGATACCCGCTTCTCCAACTACGGTTTCTTCAACAACCAGTTGCTGACCAGTGTAGGAGGTCAGGTTTCTGCCGACGGCAAGCGAAACGACGGAGCCACCTTCGCCTTCTGGAACATCACTGCAGACGGAGTGAAACTCGATCATACCCAAACCATCTGGACGGAAGACATCACAGGCAACGGTCAGCAGATTACCTTCTCCAGCATCATCGACAATGGCGACGGAACTTTCCTTACAGCGATGGTTCAGTCTGCATTCCACCAGACAGGAACCGGCGATGGATCCAGCATAGGTGATGTGAAATATCCCGATAGTGTATGGGTGGCAAAGATGGATAAGGATCTGAACGTACTGAAGGTTTATCGTGACGACCGAATCAGCTATGCTGCCGGTCAGTATCGCTCTCAGGTACTCCACGAAGTATTCAAGACCAACGATGGTACGGTGTATGTCTTCTCCAACGCATTCAATACCGCAACCACCCGAAAGGCTGGTGCTCTGCGCATCAACAAGGGAGCAGAGGAATTTGATAAAGATTATTATTTCGACATTCAGACTCCTGCCGATGGCTACAAGTTCCGCCGTGTATGGTACATCACAGACAGCAAGTTCCTGCTCGAAATCTACAACGAGAAGAACATCAGTACCATAACTGCCGGTCATCAGTTTGCCATCGTTGACATGGCGAGCAAGAAGTTTACCTGGCTCAGCGGCATCCCTACGAAGAATCTCATCACATCGGGTACAGAGACCGGAGGCGTTCCGATGTATGCCGACGGAATTCTCTATCTCCCTATCACCCAGTTTGGCCAGGATGCAGCCATCTATCAGGTAAATCCTGAAACGGGTGTAGCAACCAAGGGTATCAGCATCAAGGGTGTGACAGAAATCAGAACACTCGGAAAATTAAACAGATAAATTCATATCATTCATATATAAATAGAAATTTTAAAAAACATGAAAAAATTATTCTTTTCAGCAGCGCTCATGGCGCTTGCATCCTGCATGACATTTTCTTCATGCTCTGATGATGACAACATCGAAAATGGTGGCGGTGCATCCGCCATCGACCCAAAAGAGGTTAGTTTTATCGTAACTTCCGGCGATCCTACTACCGACCTTACCGGTGGTGTCTATATGAAGGTTTACAATGACCTTTCTACTGCCAAGAATGGCGAGAATGTATATGGCACAGCAGATGCTGTGAAGTGTTACGACAGCTTCACACAGGTTACTTACAATAAGACCACTGGCGTTTTTACTGGCTATATCTATGCCCGCGGTGCTTCTGCTGAAGGTATCGGTAGTCTGAAGGCTGGTCTCCGAAGCTATCAGGTAGAGAATGGCAAGATGGTGGAGATTGGTTCACCAGCCCTGGTTTCCGCTTTCGGTAACACTGGTACATTTGGAACCTATTCCTACGCAGCACAAATCAGTCAGCCATACGCTATGGTTGTAGATAAGAATGGTGCAGGCAACAACGTAACCGTAGGTCTTACCCAGTATGCCATCGATGAGGTAAACCCTAACATCTCCAATATCGTTGATATGGGCGACAACCAGGTGGCAATGGTCGTAAACTACAGCAACCGTGATTCTGCCGCTGTTGCCATCTGCGACTATAGCCTGAATATCAAGAAGATGATTTACGACAATCGCATCGGCACATCAGTGGGAGCCATGCGTTCTGTGCGTTACACCCAGAGCGGTGCCGATGATAATGGCAACATCTATGTATTCTCAGGTTCAAGCGCTACAGACAGCAAGGTGGGTGCCCTGCGCATCAAGAAGGGTGAGACAGAGTTTGACAAGAACTATCAGTTCAATATCTTTGCCGCATCAGATGGTTACCGTTTCCGCAAGGCATTCCACATCAGTGGCAGCAAATTCCTGCTGGAATTCTATCTCGACAAGAACAAGTATGGCAACATGGATGCCTCTGGCAAGATGGCTGTTGTGGATATGGATGCCAAGACCCTGACATGGGTAAGCGGACTGCCTGATGCCTCTACCGTATCATTTGGCTGGGGCGACGGCTATGCTGATGCCTACTATCTGCCAGTGGCTGCTCCTACAAGCATGAGTGGTGGTTCAGGCAGCGGTTCTACCGTTACCCCAACCATCTACAAGATAGATGCAACTACAGGTGTAGCAAGTCCATTCATGACCTTCGGAAATGGCGACTTGCTCAAGGCTATAACAATTCTTAAACAATAAATTATTATAATGTATTTTTCAAATTGTATGTATAAACTCAACAAAATGCTCATAGTCGCCTTGGCGGCTATGGGCTTTGCTTCAGCAAATGCACAGACTACTCTTCCTGGCAGCATTCCGGAAGCAGTAAAGGAAAATGTAAGCGCAAAGGCTGTGATGAAGAATATTATGACCCGCACGAGCGTAAGAAAGTTCAAGCAGCAGCCCGTAGAGGATGCCAAGATAGAAGCCCTGCTCCGTGCCGGTATGGCAGCACCTACAGCGAATGATCTGCAACCATGGCACTTCGTGGTTCTGAAGGACAAGCAGGATATCGAGAAATATGCAGAATCCAATAAGTATCATGCAGAGGATATCAAGAAGACACCTCTCTTCATCTTTGTCTGCGCTGATACCACCCGTATGGCAGAGGGACAGGGCAAGGAACTCTGGGTACAGGATTTGTCGGCAGTTTCCGAGAATATTCTCCTGGCAGCCCATGCCATGGGATTGGGAGCCTGCTGGACTACCATCTATCCTATCCAGAAGAAAGTGAATGGCATTTCCAGAACATTGAATTTGCCTGGCAATCTGATTCCATTAAATGGTATCATCATCGGTTATCCTGACGAGCCGGAGCAGCCAAAAGATAAATGGGATACCAAGAAGATTACCTACGGAATACCAAATTAGCGCATACCTAAAAATGATGATTTTCAAATGCTGCTTTGCTTATTACAGAATAATTTTGTAATTTTGTGCCATATTATTATAGGATACAATAAATACAATTATGAAGAAAAGAACATTGATTTTAGCTGCCTTGCTAAGTCTGGGAATGATTAGTAGCATGATTGCAACAACCAGAAGCTCACACTCTGAGGTAATGACCAAGGAAGCTGACGGTACTTACATCATCAATACCACCACGCTGTGTAAAGACGTAAAAGGATTTCGTGGCAATACGCCCCTTTCTATCTATATCAAGAAAGGAAAAATAGTAGGAATCAAGCCGCTTGCCAACAAGGAGACTCCCAACTACTTCAATAAAGTAAAACAGGGTTTGCTCAACAAATGGAATGGCATGAAAGCCAGCAAGGCGGCTACTGTCCAGGTAGATGGCGTTACGGGTGCCACTTTCTCCAGCAAAGCAGTAAAGGAAAATGTAAAGCGTGGCATTGCTTATTACCAGAAGCATAAGTAGGGAAAGATTGATTCATAAAATAATAAATCCCGGCAGGAGATAGCATGCAGCTATTCTCTTGCCGGGATTTTTAGTAATGTAGCTTAGTCCCTTGAATTTTCCATTTTGCAGGAGATAAATACTAAGCCCTTATTCCTCCCCATTCAGGCATTCGCCCGTCTCATAACTCTTCGTCATATCCTTTAAGATACCAATCATCTCCTGCCTCAGACTCTCGGGTTTCAGTACGATGAGGTTTCTGCCATGCCATAACAGTTCCTGAAGGAAATCACGGCTGGGGCGAACGGTGAGGGTATATTCCCGATACATTCCATCTTTCGACTCCTTTACTTTCTGCTGACTCTCGTGCAGCGGAACCTCCTCGATGTAGTTGTATTCCGGATAGAAGGCACGGATGCGGATTTTCTCCACGGGCACATCTTCCATCCGATAGATGCCAAAGCAATCTTCATAATAATTCTCTGGAGTCAGGAACTTCTTCATCTTTGCCGACAACGGATGCTTCTCGCAAATAAGCTTCAGAAAACTGATGCGGTCGAAAGGAAGAACCCTAACGAGTTTCCTCACATCTTCCTCTGCACTTGAATTCTTCACTCTTCGTTCTTCACTCTTCACTTTCACTCCCACAACGTACCATCGTTGTTTGAAGAATCTCACGAAAGCCGGTTGCAGCACGATATCGCTCTCTGCTCCGAAACCCGAAACATACTTAAACTTCAGCAGATATTGCTTATCTATCGCTGCAAGAATATCATCCAGATATTCCGTGTTGTATGGCGGCGTATCGAGCATCACCTTGTTATGAAATTTCAGCATATCACCAAGCGAAGCCAACCGCAGGGAACTCAGCATCCATTCCGTTACATCATCATTAGCGATCGGATCACGCTTCAGATAATACCGATAGCCGTCGCTCTTGTCGCATTCCACAGTAATACCAAACTGCGACTGGATATTTTCACGATAACGATGAAAGGTACGTTTGTCCAGCTCATCCTCATCCTGATTAGCGTTGGCATCACGCCACTCATTAGCAATCTCCTCAAAGGTAAGATGCTTACGATCCAAGAGGCCTATCAGCCAACTATAGAATTTTACACGATTGTCCATTATCTCTAAATATTTACGAGAAATGCCTAAAAAGAAAAGGAGAAAAGATAGCCAACAAAATGGTAATGCTAAATGCTGGCGTTTCTGACTTTTGTCATATACCAATGCGCGATACACTTGTGCCCGATGCTTGAAATGAACTGTGAACAAACTCGTCTCTTTGCATGAAACACATGAATTTTTAATAATGCTAACACAGACCTATTGCCTGATGTCAGCCTCTTGCTGCCTCTATCTTTTCTCCGAAAGTTTTAATCTACTTAATGAAAATTTCAATCCTCGCTCCATTATCGGGGCAAGTCTTGCAAATCCACCAAATCTACAGTCCAGTTCAAACTCTGAATTTTCAGGTCGAGTTCCCGATACTGCTTGGCATAGGTATCAGCCTCCTTACGAAGAGCCTTTATATCTATGGTTCTAACATATTTCAGTTCGTTTCTGCCAAAGCGAGTATCGTTGGCAGCTACGTAGTTCACCACCTCTTTCAATGCCTTGACACGCAACGACAAGACGTCTCTCTTGGCTATCAATCGAGTCAAGGAGTCTCCGTCCTGAACTATCTGAACGTTGGTGATGTTGATGCGATAAATCAAGTCTTCCAACTGGACGAGTGCTTCATCCAGTTCCTTGTACAGTTCCTCCACGTTATCGCAAGGTTCATCGCCCTCCTGTACTTTGGCGCTTTCCTTGATACGTTCTTTCAGTTGAGCCACTTTCTTCTGCAAGTCGGCTCTGATGCTCAATGCTTCTGCTAACTTCATAATCTTCTATTTTTTATATATGACGTTAAACTTCTTGTTTTATTTTAGCAAACAATAAATCTTTGTATCACCTTGTACCAATAGTCCCAGGAATAGCCTACGGAAGGATGATTCACCGCCATCACTTTCACCTGCTTGCCATTACTCAGAAGATAAGTACCCATAGCAACAGGATAACCCTCCACTACGATGTCGTCGCCATCCTGCCAGCCTACATTAGGAAGATTGTTCCAAAGCCTCTTGCCCCATACGATGATGTACTCAGGCTGGTACTTTTCGATGACCTCGAAGAAAGCCTTGCCAGCCTGGTGATATTGTTCGGCTGCGCCAGCCTCGCGAGGACCACCCATCGCCACTTGCAGATAGTTGAAGAAGATGACCGAGTTCCAAATCTTCAGCCTCATCGCTTGATTGGTCTCCTCACCCACTAACGAACGCTCAAACTTCAGGAAAGTCCGCATCCAGTTCTGCCGTTCCTTGTTCTCATTGAGATAATCCCCAAGCACCTGCTGCGTAAAGTTCATACACTCCCGATGTAGCTGGCAGTCGCCACAATCCGTACAACTCTCATCACAATAATGACTCTCGCCCAATATCATGATTCGCTTGCCGAAGATGCCTCCGTTGGCATAGTCCTTGCCAACGAAGGGCTGAAAGAAAATGTTGCTACTCATATTTTAGAACAATGAAACTATCCAATCCCAAGCCATGGTTCCCAAGCGAATAGACCACGAAATTACCACATAAATCAACCAGCAAAGCACGACAATGAACACAGCTGTCCAAAAAGCCTTCTTATTCACCTTATTGATAATCTCCTTATCATCCTCGATATAGCCTGTAATCAGCTTCAAGTTTTCTACATACGAACGCTTGAATACATCCAGCACATCACCTATATAGAAAGGTATGGCACCTATCAGCAGATCCATCAAGATATTATAGATGACAGCCAAAGTCAGCGGAATCGACTTAACCACGCAAAGACTGTAATAGATAAATGGGAATGCAAACACGCTCGACAAAGCATCACCGACACCGGCAGGAAGAACGAAACCAAGGATAGGATCCAAGAAATACTTGTCCATATACTTCGCCGTACCTACCATCAGACGATATGATGGCATGTTCATCATCTTCTCACGCTTAGCTGCTTTTTTATCAGCTCTCGCCTGTTCTTTGGCAAGAGCCGCCTCTCGCTTTTGATCTTCCTTAGCGAAATCCATGCCCAAATCAGCCTGGGCTTGCTGTCTTCTTGAACTTTCCATACACCTTATAATTCTATTTGTTTCTTACCATTTATAAATTCCGTGAACTCCTGTTCCGAAAGAGAGAAACCGCTCAAGTCGCTCATCAACTCCATAGCTTGCTTACGTTCCTCCTCACTACCAGCCAGATTGATACGCTTGAACACCTCACGAAGATAAGCACTCTTGTTGTCTATCTTAGCCATCTCACGCTTAAACTCATCAGCATGTTTCTTCAACTCCTTATCGTATGCAGCCGAAGCCAAGCAACCACTGAGCTGCTGCGCTTTGAGCTTAGCGAAACTGTCAAACAGGGCGATGCCTTTCTGCAAGGATTGTTCCATGGCACCAGTTACCTGCATCAACTCCTCCTCACTATATTCAGCAGGTTTTTGCTGTGCAGCATTTCCCTCTATCTTCTTCTGATTCTTTGTATATTCAGATACACCATCAAGCAGATTTCGTGCCATTTCCTTATTTGCATGGAGATTATCTGCCAAAAAGTCTGTGAACTGCGAGAGATTCTGCTCCACATCAGCAGGAAGCTTGGCTGCCTCCCGATAATCGGGAATATCTACCGTATGCACCAACTTCTCATCTATCTTGCTCTCCATGATTTCACGTCCGAGTTTCAGCATGGCAACCATATCACGAAGATGTTTCAGCATCTTCAGCTTCAATTCATCAGAGCAAACAATCTTGCTTCTGATTTCCTTAGAAACCTTATCCAGTTCACTGGAGAGTTTAGCATACTCATTCTTGATGCGGGTTTGTTCCTCACGATGCGATTCCAATTCCTCCTTATCCAACTTCAAATCTACCTGATAGCTCTCATATTCTCTCACAAGAGGGAAGCATACCGCATTCCATTCGGCGAAGTCACGATAGTAGTTCTTGTTGGCCATACCAAAGGTAATCCAATTCAACAGGAAGAAAGGCTTGGAAGGCTTCTTAGCCTTCGCTTCCATATAACTTCCCTGCTTAGACTCCAAGGTAGCGGTGATGTCATTAATCAGCGAGGTATAGACATCGATGTTCTGAAGATGATCGTTCATCTCCATGTCCAGCGCCTTCATCTGCTGAAGCAGACATTTTCGTTGCTCCTCCAATGGACGAATAGTCTCATCCGCATACAAAGCATCAAGCGTCGCCTTCAAGTCAGAAGCCAACAGTTTTTCTCCATAACGCAAGAACACATTCGCCTTCGGGATTACCACATCATTGAGCGTTTTGCAGATTACCAACAATCGTCCCATATCAGCCTTGATGCGAGTGGCATCATGCTTCACGCTCATCTGGAAAACTGATAAATCTGATTTCAATCGATTAGCGCGTTCACTTGCTCCCATATAGTGTTCGAGCATCGTCAATCCTGCCATCGCCAAGCCCAAGGACTTGTTGCCGTTCGACAAAGACTTATAAGCCTGCAAAGAACCCTGCAAGGAAGTACGGAAACTAACAGAAATCTCACCAATCAAAGCTGCACATTTCTCCGTGAGCTTGTTATATTCCAACTCCACATACTTAAGCATCTCGTCCACATCCAGCCACTCTATTCGCTTGAAGTCGAACAGGTCAGGAGAAACCATCTTGATAGAGTCGCCATAGATATCAATCAGTTTCAGGGCATAGTCACGATAAACCGTCCCGATATCACTACGCAAGGAGGTAAAATCTTCGATGTTTCCACGAACACTATCCTCAGCATAGTGATAAGCCTCCACCATCTTGGTATATTTATCAAACATGGTGGAAGCCTTACTCCTAACATCTTTCACACCATTCGTACCCATGACAATATCAGCCATCTTCGACGTTCCCTTAGCAAGAACCAGGTTAAGGTTCAATTCCACTTGCTCTTTCAATTGCTCCAAAGCAGATGAAGACAACGCCAGTTCCGTCTCAGCTATCTTCAAAGCCTCCTCCTTGTTGCCCTGTTCCAGACTGTCATTCAACTTGTATTCAGCCACAAGGGTTGTACGAGAATTATTGGAAACAAAAGCAATGGCGATATTGCCATTATCATGGAAATATCTGTAGGCATCAAATACTAGCTTACTCACTTCCGAGGAATCGGAAGCTATACCATACTTCTTCAGTTCAAAAGCCAAATCTGCACGAAGATACGTCTTGTTCTCCTTGCAGAGCTCATCAGCAATCGTCTTGATTGCCTCATATACTTTTTGATTATCAGCCATACTATTCATCGTATTTATATTTATTTATTCTTTATCACTACCCACAAATACCGATGCCTTCATAAAAGAGAAGGTTGCATCAACGAGCCAACCGATGCACGAACCAACTGTAGCTATCCACCAGGCAACAAGATAACCTGTAGTACAATTGGTAGCCTTGAAAAGGACATCGCCGTCAAAGAGATGCCTCACCAGATTAGGCAGGAAGAACAATCCATGCGCCAATCCAGCTTGCCATCCATACAATTCCGTACCATTGATGTTGACGAACAAGACTGCTGCCACTATTGCAACGATTGGTCGCCAGGGTAGGAACATGAAAACCATTCCAAGAAGCCCTATAATTTTATTCATATTTCGTTATACTTTATTTATGCTATGATTTCATCTATACAGACAATTATCTTTTAGATACATCTTGTTGTTTCTAATCTCAGTTGGAGTAAGTTTCTCTTTACGATAATCCTTCAAGGAATCCTTCTGCACCTGAAATCTACTCGTCTCCACAAAGATCAGGCTCTTGTGAATCCCCGTCTTGGCACGCTCTTCCATCCATTCTCTGCCTTTAGCAAGAGAAGACATATACCAATATCTCGTCTCTGCCCAAGCATTCCTTGCAGGTTGCGCAGTACCATGAATGAAGTCACGATAAACGGGAAGCGAGAGACCAGTTAGCCAACAAACCAGGACCGAATCCCCCTTAGCCATTAGCGTCATGTCCGACAACATCTGTTGCATGGTCATTTTCTCCGACTTCCGCCAAAGCATCCTCCTATCCATATATTCATTCTTCTCTGCCTCCTTCTTCTTTTGCCAATAGCCATGAGGGTTCAAGAAGAACCAATAGCCAAATAATACTACCAGCCCGGCACTCAATACCGCAGCCAACCTACATACTCTTTTCCTGATGTTCTTTTCCATTGTTACATTACCTTATATAGTTATACATTTGATTTCGGCTGCGAAATAACTATATAGAGATGTCAAATGGTGACAGAACATCAAGAAAAAAGTATTAAACACACAGATTACTGCTATTCATTCTATTTTTCCAATATCTTTCGTCCTTTTTCTGTTAGCATATACTTCTGCTTTGGGTGCTTTGGATTATCAGGATATTTCATGGAAACCAATCCTTCAACATTAAAAAAGACATGATTTCTCTAACAGAATACTCTCTATCTTTCAATATTCCGACAAGTTCCAATACTTGTTGGGTGTATGTTGGGTACTTGTTGGGGGCTTGTTGGATTGCTATTTACCAACTGTAGGTTAACACCATTACGATTATATCTCCATTTTTACGGGAAGTTACATTCTTCGAAATTTCATAATGACATCGTCATCATCGGTCAATTTCATGACATCATCACCATCGAATTCGATTTCAACAGATCCATTGAAATCCTCTACATTCAACTCACCCTTGAGTTCTTCCAACATCTCTTTTTTAGTATCAGGGTCGCTCAAAGCCAATTGAATCAAGGCATTTACATCCGAATCGCCCGTGTCTATATTATCTATCGAGCACTTCACCTTATTTGGATCAAAGTCCAAATCCAAGAACCCCATAGAAGCATCCCATTTACCACCAACCTTAGCAGTCATGCCCATCTTCATATTGACACCTTCTTCCTCAACGGTTCCAGCCCCCTTGATCGTAAGCGTTGCTTTTCCATTCTCCATAAGATCCAGGTAGATGTTTCCCTTGAACCCATCCTCAGAGAAACTTTCGCTCACCCAACTTCCCACACACTTTTCCTTGTCATCGCAAGAAGTCATTGCCAACATACTGATGAGGGCAACGAAAATAAATAAAACCTTTTTCATGATTATCTGATTTATAAAATTCATTATTGATTAGTTGTTAGCATTAATATCATACCAAGACCAACTATCGTCCTCATACGTTTTAATTCCAATTTTATTATTTTTAAATTGAACATCCATACAGTCTGTAGCCTCTGTTGACAATTCTTCCTTTACGACATCATAACTATATATGTTTTTAGCATGTTGAATCCAGTACCCTACAATAAAGATAACATTTCCAAACATTTTTACCTTTACGTCTCTTTCCGTATCTATGTTAAAATCATTGTAAGCAGATACAAGGTTTACCAATAGTCTCCCATTTTTAACAATATCAAATTGATTTGGTCCTATATTATAGGCATAACTATCACCTTTATAATCCCCTAAAGGTTCTACTGCCTCATCATAATAATCAGAATTTTCTGCATCTTGTTCATTTTCGTCTGTCACGTCACTACCAGCTGTATCATCCACACTATCATCGACATAAGTAGAATCATCAGCAGTAGAATCCACTAGTTCTTCCGAACCATCCTCATCAGAATCTCTCATTTGCCCATGACTTGGGACAAATAGGGCAAGCATAACGCAAAACAAAGACATAGCTGCTATTATTGAAATTTCTCTTCGAATGGTGGAATCAATTACAAAACGCTGACCATCTTCTTCTGCATCACAACCTTTCATCAAAGCATAAGCTGTTGCTATGGTCAAAATGCTATCTGCAACTATAAGCCAGAATTGCGTATCACCATCTGAAACTATCATTAGCACAAGCATGACAATCATAACAATCTGAGTTACAATCATGAGCCAGCCCGCTCTCTGAAAATATTTAGAAGCAACACCAATCAGCTTAGCTCCTACATACCAATTATAACAAGCATATCCAATGAGAGTTATGAAAAAAGCACAAAAAAACAGAGCTGAAGCTTCATCAGACTGTATCATGTCAAGATCAGATATACAACCAAGGAATGGTACGATACTTGTAAACACAATAAGTCCCGCTATAGACTTATCCATACTCTTACCTAACTTTCGAAGACTACGCTGTAAGAATATGAGCAGGCCTCCCATACCAATCAAGGATGCGACATCACCGACCCACGCTGGTATGTAAGCACAAACATTCATGATATAGGCGAAAATAATCCCCCACTTATGCATGTGATGAGTATCTAAAAGATCTCCTTTCTCCCATCCCATTTCACTAGCAATAGTCATGGCTTCACCGAAACAAACCAAGATAAACATCAGAGCACAGATACCGACATATTTTTCCGTTCGCTCTTTTACCTCAGAAGATACGGCATCTGGTTCTGAAGTTTCGACAACATCTGATTGCTTAGATTGAGCAACGTATTTTTCACCAGCCCTTGCTGCATCAATAGCTCTTTGAGATTCAGTCATTCCATGGGTATCTACAAAGTCCTTTGCCGTTTTCAAATCTACGCCCAATGTTTCTTTGTACAACTTCACCATCGCCATTTTTGTCAAAGGCACTGTATTTTCCTCTTTTTCTGCTACAGGTTGGCCTGCAGACGATGCTGCATGAGGTTCCACTGGCGTTTCAGTTGGAGGAGTAGGAATCTGATGCGACTCTTGCTCCAACCATTCACCACAATAGCGGCATTTCTTCGCCTCCATCTTTATTTTTTCGCCACAATAAGGGCATTTTTTCATTTCTTCTTCCATGTCTTTGATACTGATTAATTAAATTTGTTAATATTCATTCTTCCATCAGTTTGAAGTCTTCCCATTCGACAAGCGGAATGACGAAACCGCATATTCCAAAACTGACAGTAGTTCCTTCGGGATTGTAACTGTTGTATAAGATACCTCTATTCCAAAACCATGAGTCTTTAAGTTCAAGGCTGTTATTACGGAAAAACATATTCTTCACATTGTCATCATTGATGCTACCATCAATTAAATTTGATGCCAAAATTCCCAATCCAGGTATGAATGTGTTCGTTGTGGATTTTATCTCATCCTTTGTGCATTTTACAGCTTCATTAGCCACTTCCTTCTTGTGTTCCGAAAAGTCAGGCTTTGAGTTGTATGCATAAACGAACAACAATACAGGTATGCACATTTTTACCAATGCCCATACACAGCCCAATCCTGAGGCCGTAATATCCATAACGTCAGCATCAGTCATGTCTTTGTCTTGAATCTCTTCTACTTTCTGCTCAGATGGTTTGGTTACATTCTTTGCCAGCCATTCTCCGCAATATCGGCATTTCGTGGCAGTGACATTGATTTCTTCGCCACAATATGGACAACGTTTTGTACCTGTTGTGACTATATTGGTTCCGCTACCTTGTCCCATCAGTCGTCATATTTAAGTTTTGAGAATTGCGGTCCATGAAATGCAGCTGCACCCAAAAAGGCAATTACTGCTACTATCCAAGATTCAAAAACTCCATAGGCAAAATAAGCCCACAGACCACACATCGCCAGACAAACAAGTATTCGCGTAAAGTGAATGCTTGTCAATATAGAGAACACTACGTATGCGATTATCCATTCTATCCATCCCCAGTCAAAATACCACATATAAAGAGAAAGCACTATCAAACCTTCGACATATAAGAGGCAACCAGAGTTCTTCTCATCACTTTTCTCTTCCATCATCTGCTTCATCCTTTCTTCGTCGTCCTTTGGATTTGATATTTGTGCTGTTGCTTGCACTGGTGTAGCCTTTATTCCTGTAGCTTTTTCGTATTTCCACTTTTCATAATCGCCTTGCCACTCTCCACAATATCTGCATTTGTTGGCATCTATCTTAATCCATTCACCACAGGCAGGACACTTTTTCTCTAACCACTTGCCACAATGGATACATTTCTTAGCAGACGATTTGATTTCTTGCCCACAAAAAGGGCACAATTTTGTTTCTTCCATATTATGATGATTATTGTTTTAGGATATATTTAGTCCAACTTCTTAAATTCAAAATCATTCGGATTGCAGCATGCTTTCTTATAATCGAAAGCATAGATGCGCATGTAGGCTTCTTGCACCTCCTTGGCTCCATTGTAAAAAGGGGTGGCGGTGTGCTGCAGGGTCGTTACTGTCACTACCATATCGGGAGTGAGGACAGTACCATTTGAGCGTTTAAGGCGCTTAGGCTTCACTTGAAATACTATACTCATAAGCATTGAGTTTTTAGGTTATTACATATTGCTGCTCCTGCTTTTCAACCGAAACAGCAGATCATTTACTTTTATTATGCTGATATGCAGCTTATCTTACTGCAAAATTCATGCAAACGAGCGCAATGAAAGCTTGCTTTCAAATTGCCGAGTGCAGCTAATCTTCTGCAAAGTTAGGAAATATCTGCGAACCAAACAAGTTCATAATGGTCCATAAGTAAAAAAAGATGGTGCGAACCCCTACTTTCTTCACTTCCTTGTAAGTTAGGCTCTGGTAAAACCCGTAGAAAAGAAAATGCGAAAGAGGAATCCACACCATATGACGGTGCAGACTCGCTCAAACAAATTCTCGTTCTTTCTACGTTTCAATTTACCAGATTTCAACCTACAGAACTGAATAGTTTGCTCGTGTCCACAAGATTATCTTGTTTCTCTGCATCATAGCGACTTCAAGCGAGGACTTTACCCTGCCCTGTCACTAATCCAATGGCAAATTTAGTAAAAATCTGATGAACCACCAAACTTTTAACAAGAAATCTTATGGATTCCTCTTATATTTCACTTTTCAGGGACTCCTCTCCCTCTTTCTTTCAGCTTTCATACCTTAACTATATAGAGTTATTGTCAATTCTGCTGCAAAAGTACAATCCGGTTGTGACAAAAACTGACATAGGAGGAGAAAAGATGAAGAGGGAAGATTAAATTGCAGATGAAATACAATATGCATACTACCCGGAAAGGAATGTGACTACGACTCTGACAAATTCATCATTTTCACTTTCGAAACCACCATTTCCGAAACAGCGGTTTCGAAAATATCCACCAATTATCCAAAGCGAGGCTAACCATCGGAAATGAAAGGATATAGTAAGGTGATGTAATATCACTGATTTACAGCAATAAATTGGAATACAAAAAGATACTGTAGCTATAGACAACGAAAATTAAGCATTTTTATTAACAAATATATATTTAAATTCCATTTCCTCTAAAGAAGTGCAAGTACGAACTCTAACAATGCGCTTTATTAAGGTCTAATGATGCGCATCGTTAGGTGTTAATGAAGCGCTTCGTTAAGTGTTAATGAAGCGCATCATTAGACCTTAATGAAGCGCTTCGTTAGGTCATGTAGATTTTCTACCAGCTATATTACTGAAAATCAGCAAATTACACTCCACACCAAGACAGCGAACTCTTGCCGCCAACAGGAAGAACAGAAGTATAAAAGTTTGTTTCATCATTATATTGTATCATTAAACTATGCTATTGCAAAGTACAAAAACTTTTACAATAACATACTATTTTATACCTGAAAATAACTAAAAATCAACATTGCTCTCTATCACCCTCAAATCCGCAACTAAGCCCTTCAACGTTCTTCTTGCGTGTACACGTCCTCTCATTACTGAATTATCAGATAAATTGAGGCAGAAGCACCCACTTCTGCCTACAATATCCCCTTACCCCACAATGTGACTTGAGACAATACGCTGTGTCATACCCACAAGTTGTAGGTGTTATCCAAAAACAGTCTGGAATACATCTGTGTAAGCATTATTATAGGTATAGATATTCTGCACATACCGCCTTGATGTCCTGATCCACTTGGCTGGTACAGCGACAAACCTGAAGACAAACGCTTTTAAGCCAAAACCTAAAAACAGAGCCATAAAGCCTCTAAAATAAGCATAAAAAGTCGGATTTGTAGTATCTTCGGCTAAAATCATCTTATAAAATGCTAAATTTTTGCTTTTTATATATAGATTATCGCAATAAAATATTATTTTTGTAAGGTAAAATGCAATAAAAGGTATCAAAGATAGACAGTTGCATGGCAGACCTCCAAACCGAGATTGACTATCTCAAGGAATTCAAACAACGTTTGATAAGTGATGTAGTGACAGGGCAGATATGTGTGGCAAAGCCACAGAAAGGAGAACAACAATGAACAAGGAACAGCAAGACAAAGCAATGTTTGTATCGTTCTGCATAGAGCAATACGCAAAAGCAAAGAATATGGCTACTGAAGATGTGGTGAATTTGTTTGAGCAATATGGCATCGCAGAGCATTTCTGTGAGTTCTATGATGTGCTTCACACACAAGGCGGACAGTGGCTGGTTGAAGAAATTGATAAAATGATAAACGAAAGAAGAAAATGAGCAAAGTATATCATGGAAGTATCGAGGAAGTTAGAAACCCAGAGATACGTCAGCCAAACCGTTCTCTCGACTATGGCTCTGGCTTCTACACAACAACCTCTTACGAACAGGCTAAGAAATTGGTAGAGCGAAGGATGAAAGATAAAGGAGTATCTGTTGGTTACGTGAATGTCTATGAGTTGGATGACGAAGTAATAAATGACATGAAGTCACTCTTCTTCGAGAAACCAACAGAGGAATGGGTGAATTTCGTAATGAAAAACCGTACTGAGAGGGAGTTCACCCACGACTACGACATCGTGTATGGTCCTGTGGCAGACGATAGCGTTTATACTCAGTTCACTCTCTATGAAGGCGGCATCATCAGTATGCCTACTCTCATTCAAGAGTTGAAGACATATAAATTGGTAGACCAGTATCTTTTCCACACGGAGAAATCGCTGCTTGCCATTAAATTTGTGGAATCAAAAATTATAAAGTTATGAATGCAAAAATAACGCAAGACAACTTATATATGTTGCTGCCATTAAAGATAGGATGGCTTGCCCCTTGGCTCTCAGAAGACAAGGGCATAAGTCTTACGGATGCAATCAACCGTATATATCACTCAAAACTCTATAAGAAGCTATCCACCGAAAGCACCCAATACTGGCACTTGGGACCAGTGGACTTATACAATGAGTTGAAGAAAGAATTTTAAACGGTATGTGTATTCTCCTTCCCAAAATCCTGCACACCATCCATCCGTTTCTGTCTTTGAATCACAAGTCGGTCCCATATTATCTGACTACTTGTCTATATAAGATGCGACAAAATAGGCAATCGAAATGACCGTATAAAGGAAACACAGCAAAAACTCCAAAGCAATGTCTTTACCCAACCATTCGACAACCAAACTCCTTCATTTCTTGACATCATATTAGACATATCATAGAAATGGCGAATGAGAATATCTTTATTCTCCTTTCGGTGGTCTTCAAGAAGCCGCTGTTTGAGGTCAAAACCGTTTGCAAAAACCACATTTGGGGTACAATGGTAGGAAAATGAGTTGTGAATGAGAGAAATAGGGATTTCCACTCGCTGATTTTGTATCACGAGAATACAAAAAGATACTGTAGCTATAGACAACGGAAATCAAGCATTTTTATTAACAAAGATATATTTTAGTTCCTTTTCCTCTAAAGAAGCGCTTCGTTAGGTTATGTAGATTTTCTACCAGCTATATTACTGAAAATCAGCAAATTACACTCCACCTCAAGACTGCAAACTCTTGCCATTAACAGGAAGAACAGAAGTATAAAAGTTTGTTTCATCATTATATTGTATCATTAAACTATGCTATTGCAAAGTACAAAAACTTTTACAATAACATACTATTTTATACCTGAAAATAACTAAAAATCAACATTGCTCTCTATCACCCTCAAATCCGCAACTAATCAACATGATCCCGAATGAGGTAAATACTATCAAGTTTCGCACCTTCAGTAGAAAAGAAAATCCCAATTAGGAAAAACTTGTCAATCAACTGACAAAATATTTTTTCCTAACTGGGAATTTCATTTTTCTCAACTATGGATAATAGGTTTCCGCATACATATATTATATATGCAAGAAACGCCATACTATCTTTTTTCTGATCCTTACTCCGAGAGCATGGTAACCTCTACACGATGATTCTGCTTCAACAACTCCTTAGCCATTTTCTGCACATCAGAAGCTGTCAGGTTGTCCACCATCTTGCAGTAATCCTTGTCGAAGTCGGCATCGTCGTCGAGCTGGTGCCAGATGACGTAGCTCCAGTAGTCGTTGGTGATTGCCATCTGTCCGTATTGCTTCTTCAGATACTTCTTCACCTTATCCATACTGCTTGCCACAGGACCATGGTCGGCGATGTTCAGGAGTTGCTTGTAGATGACAGGATTCAGTTCCTCGTAACGCTTGGGGTCGCTCTTGTAGGAAATGCGAAGCAAGGCATTCGGATTATCCTCCTTCTCGAGATTGAAGCTTACGCCCACTCCGTATGTTCCACCCTTCTCCTCACGTACCGAGTCGGTGTAAGCGATCTGGAGGACACGGGTCAATATGTCGAGCACCAAGTCGTTCTTCGGCGAAAATGGGACGTTGGCTGTATAGAACACGCTCACGTTGGCAAGCGGAGTTTCCTGCTTATGCACGAACTTCACCACCTCGTTCTTCTTCACAATCTGAGGCACGTTGGCCTTGTTGCTCTTTTCTGTCTTGTGGGTAGAAGGCAGGGTGGCGAGATACTGGCAGAGCAACGGACGAAGCTGCGCCATATCGACCTTGCCGATGAAGACGGTTTTGAAGTTGCTCGCATCGCTGAAACGCTCACGATAGATTTCGAAGATGCGGTTGTAATCCGCTTTTTTTGCAATCTCCACGGTTACAGGAGCCTTACGCACATTGTGGTCGTACAGAGTAGCCGAGAGGGAGTCGTTATAGACAACCTTCGAACTGGCGTTGCGGTTCTTCAGGAGCGAAAGGTTGCGATTCATCATTCCCTCGAACGCCATGCTGTCCTTGCGAGGAGCAGTGAAATAGAGATGAGCCAACTGAAGCATCGTCTCCAAGTCTTTTACTGACGAGGTGCCTGTGATGCGCTGTCCCTCGCTGTTGATGGAAGGAGCCAACTTCAAGGACTTTCCTGCCAATGCCTTGCGAAGACGAGTGGCCGTGAAGTCGCCCACACCCGCCTCCGTGACGGAACCACTCAAGAAGGCGAAGTTAGGTATGTCCTCGTCGCCATAGACGGATGTACCGCCCTCGCCTCTCATGCTCATGGTGATTTGGTCGGCCTGATAGTCAGTGGACTTCACATACACCTTCATGCCATTACTCAAGACTATCTCCGTCATGCCAAACTTGCCGTATGGTTTCTCCGACACAATCTTGCCTGGTGCAGGCAAGACCGCCATCAAGGTAGCTGGCACTTGCTCCTCCTGGTAAGCGTCGTAACGCTTCTGCTGTGCGGCAAGCACGGTGCTCTCAATTTCCGATTCCGAAGGAACCACGAAACCATCCTTGTCGGGTCCATACATGATGAACACCTGGTTCTTGTCGGTGATTATCTCGCCCACCTGACTATTTACCTCGTCAAGACTCACCTCGCCATCAAACAGTTTCACCAACTGTAGGTTATAGGAAGGGGTCAAGATAGGCTCTCCCTCCAAGAAGTTGTTCACGCACTGGCTCACATAGTGAGAGTTCTTATAGTCTTTCTCCATCTTCAGTTGTCGCTCGGCAGCATTGAGATAGAGTTTCTTGGCACGTTCCAGCTCACTCTGTGTAAAACCATGCTGACGGGCACGTTCCACCTCGCCTACGGCTACCGAAACGCCACCCAGTACATTGTCCTGCTTGCAACTGATGCTCAGGCTGAAGGCATCCTTGGTACGGGAAACGAAGAACGCACCGTTCTTCACCGTCGCACTCATGAAAGGCGGATTGGCAACTTGCTTTTTCTCCAAAAGGCGACCATTGAGCATATAGGTGATTAAACCGTTGATGTAATCCTCACGCTGATATTTCACACTGTTTTTCTCGCTGTCTGGAGTGGTCTCGCTCTTCATATAGAGATGACCGAGGATGATAGGCTGCTCCTTGTCCTTCTCGATGGCGACAATCATCTTGTCATTATCGTTCACAGGATAGTAGATGCGCTCGGCAGGATTCTTGTGTGCCTTAATCTTACCAAAGAGCTTTTGGATTTTCCTCTCCATCATATCCACATCAAAGTCACCCACCACCACGATGGCCTGCAAGTCGGGGCGATACCACTTCTGATAGTAGTCACGCAGGTCCTGGTAAGGGAAGTTATCCACAATGTCCATATTGCCGATAGGCAGGCAGTCCTCATACTTGCTGCCCTTGTATATCTTAGGCATCACATTCTCCATCATACGCTGCATGGCCATGCCCGTACGGCGGTTGCGCCATTCCTCGTGGATGACGCCACGCTCCTTGTCTATCTCCTTGGGGTCAAGGTTGATAAACTGGCTCCAGTCGTTGAGCACCAAGAGGCAGGAGTCGATGATACCTTCGCGCTTGATGGGAGCCGAACCGATGTGATAAACCGTCTGATCGACTGATGTGTAGGCATTGAGGTTGGTACCAAACTTCACACCGATGGTCTCGCACCAAGGCACGATGCCCAGTTGCTTACCCTTGCCAGGGAAATGTTTGGTACCATTAAACGCCATATGCTCCAGGAAGTGAGCCAAGCCACGCTGGCGAGGTTCCTCCAAGATGGAGCCCACACGCTGGGCTATATAGAAGTCGGCAAGTCCTGCCTCCTTGGCATTATGACGAATGTAGTAAGTGAGTCCGTTCTTCAACTTGCCCTGACGGATGGATGCATCCTGCTCCACAGTTTGAGCAAACAAAGATGCAGGAGCTAAGAGAAGAAGGAACAGGCTTAGAAATTGTTTCTTCATTTAAAAAGAGTTTATAAAATGATTACTTTACGATTACCTTCTTGTGGTTGACAATATAAATGCCCTTGGCAAGACCTTCTGTTGCATTGCTTGCTGCAACACCACTCTTTACCTTCACACCACCGATCGTATAAACATCTACAATTGCATCAGAATCAATGCCAGAAATGGTAGGTCTGTTGATACCTGTAGAAATGACATCACTCATCTTGTAGCTGTAATATACAGAACCCCAGTTTTTCAAATTCTCAAACTTTTTGTCTGTCCCATAGAAAGACGCTGCGCTTTTACCTCGATTTGCCATCACAAAATTCTCACCATCAACGATAGGGGTGGTTGCATTACCGACAATACCATAGTCACAAACTTGAATTGGAGTCTCAACTGCATAAGTATTCTTATTGATTGGAGCAACAATAGCACCACCACTGAAATCATAGCCAAAAGCATACAACTTCTCTGCGCCTTCATAAACACCAAAGAAGCCACCAATGCCACCATCTGTACGAACAGTAGCTTTTTCAACTTTTCCAGTTTCAGGATTCATCTTCAAGACATAGCCCTTCAACTGAGCAGAAGTATGGTTTGTTGCTATATTCTCACTTTCCCCCTCTTGCTGCCAGCTACCATTCAAAAGACCTGTGAAATAAACATAACCATTCAAGTATTGAACACTCTTGTTTTGTATAACAAATCTTCCTGATTTATTCGCAACAGACGTCAACGATTTGATATAGTTTACAGACAAATCCTCCGTGTTTACAGAAAGCAAGAGTTGAGTCTGAAAATCCTTACTTGCATTAACTGTGACACCACCAAATGTTATTTCATTGCCTACACTTTTCACACGACCATCAAGATAAAGTTTTCCATCATTATATACCACCTTATCCAAGAATGCACAATCGACTATACCATTATTAACAATACTATTAAGATAATAACCCTTGCTATCCAACTTAACAAGGAACATATCACCCACCGTATTTTGAGAATCACCTCCCCAAGTATCTACACTACTTTTGGCTACCAAAGTAGCCTTTGTCTCATCAGACTTATTCAAATACATTTCTGTTCTGAAATTACCTGCAAGATAAATATTATCATTCTCATCTACAGCCAAGCCATTAACATAGATGTTATTCTTGGTAGGCTTATTTTCACCATTAGTTTTAACTAATCCCGTAATTTTACGATACCATTCAATCGTACCAGTTTTAGTTATCTTCATAATCAAATAACGATACTCACTTTCTACTTGGTCACCAGTAATATTAGTTTCTGATTCGGTAGCATCTACATAACATAGCATATTTTCCAATCCTGCTTCTTTTACCCAAGCACGGCATTTCAAAGCAACAATCAAGCCACCATCAGAAGTTGGAGCAACCTCAGCGTGATCTACATCACCTTTCTTTGTAAACGTAGTCCAAACAACTGAGCCATCCTTTGCTACTTTTTGTAGCAACATATTGCCATTCTGACTTGTACCTGTGTATGGACTGCCCTCGTAAACACTATGATCACCTTTCAACTGCTCACCATCAAACCAAACGTTCAACGCTTTTTGAGTCGTTGACGTACCAAAGTTTGTAGCTATATAATAATAGCCATCACTTGATTTGCACATGCCCATCACATTGTCACCACCAGTAGTTGCACCATCAACAGAGTGTGCCCACTGAAAAGCCAGAGGACTTTGAGCATTCAGACTCATTGTAAGCGATAGGATCGCAAACAATAATAAAGTAAACTTTTTCTTCATAAAATTGATACTTTTAGTTAATAAATATATTTTAAAGCTACATCACTTCTTTAGAACCGAATTCCTAACGACACAACCAAACTATTTTGATGTGCAGTCAAAAGATAGTGGTCGTACTGCCACGACAGTTTAACGAAAGGCAAGAACTTACAAGCCACCAAGAGAGGGACTTCCACATCCGCCCCCATGTTCCAACGGTCATGGGCAAAATATTCATTCGTATGGATAAGCGGTCGCATCATCGCAGATTTATCCTCCGACAAGAAGCTATCATCATTATGCTTATTGATAGCCCACTCATAACCGCCATGCACATTTGCCATCAACAGACATTTGCCTACCTTCACCTTGCCATCCAACAACAAAGAAGTCATCACAGCCGCATGTTTCAATCGACGATAAGGTTCTTGATACTTTTCCGAAAAACCCATGTAAGCTAATTTCCACTTACCTCCCCATGCAGACTTGTTGGAATACACGCTTTGATAGAAAGCCTCCACCCCAATTCTGTCTTGTACCGAGGAGTAAAGACCTGCAGAAGCTATTTGAGGATAAATGTTGTCTTGAGCTGTTCCAAAAATATTCTCAGTACCAAACTTGCGGTAAATCTCGCCATCCAAGTTGGCTCCATAATACTGATGTCCATCATTCATCAAGTAACCTACCGTACCATGAAAACGGTCGCTCTCCAAAGTTGCCATCGGAAGCTCGTTGAGCGTGGATATGATCTTGTCGATGTTGGTATATTCATACTCCGCTTGCGCAAACCATCCCCTCTGATCTTTTTGCGAATACGTCAACATACCCCCTACTCCATAGCCCTTATAGTAAGTGGATGTATTGACACCCCGAAAACGATAGTAATCATTGCCCAAGCCTGTGAGATGATAAATGGTTGGCACAGACACTTCATTGTAGAGTTTCAGTTCATTGGTTTGCTTGTACTTACGAGCTGTCACAGCTGCGCTTATCGAGTGTAAGCCACTCAAGAGATACGAGACACCCACTTTCGCACGCAAGTCACCTGTAAGGTTCTTGGGACGAGGGTCACGAGTACGATACTCCATCTTAGCAGTATATTCACCTTCCGCACCTATCGTCCACTTCTTGCCCAAAGGATAGGAGAAACCACCCATGAAGTAATAATACTCCTGACAGGTCTTTCCTCCCACAGAATCTGCCATCAGATAAGGATAGAGCTGTTCTAAGTCGGTCGTCTCATTATAAAGAACATTGCGAGTACTACCATTCACATAGTAAGCGTTACCCCAGAGGGTAGCCTTGCCCTTATGCAAATAGGCATCCACATCGACAAAGGCTTGTTTATGCCCGTCCCCCCTTTCCAATCTCTTGGGAGTAGATGCATGGCGATAGTCATATCCCAAATTCAGCGTATTCAACGAATGCTGATAATGAAACGACTGCATGGCAGGATTCTGGAAGACAGAAGCATTCACGCCGTCACGAAGCAAGGTGTGCTCGAAGACCTTGCCCGCCAAACTTACCTTTTACGCTCCAGCATGGTTTGCCACCCATGCCATCATGACCATGAAAATATATATTTTTTTCATACCTTATTCTTATTTCTTAAGTTGAGCACCATCGTATGTCTCAGTCATTGCCTTTGTGCCCTGAGCATCAATGGCAGAATGTTGCATCTCGATGATGGAAGGAATACACTCAGTATTGAAGTCTTCCGTAGAATTGTTGGTATCCTTCAAGTGCATTGTGCCATCCGCATTGAGATAGAGCATCTTGCGACGAATGCTGCGAAAGTATCGGGTTTTGTCTTTGTCAATCTTGCCTACATGTGTCCAACCTGCATCAATGGATGGAGGCAGGATATTCCAAAGTCGCTTTGCCTCCACACTGCAGTTCACGCCATCAACAATCCAAGCATTCGGCATCTTATAAGCCTCTTGTTGCATAGGGAATGTACCTGCTGGAAGATACATCGTATATTTATAGGTATATCTATATTTCTTCAAGTATTCCTCTTTGTCGATTGGAATGCGAGCCAAGGCAAACGACGTAAAGCCACGGTTGTGAAGTACATAAAACGACTCTGTATAGCAATACCATTTATCCAAATTAGGCACCGTAGGACTATCTATGTCCATGTGATCAGGTTGGATGGAGACGTCATACCATTCAAAATCAGCATGACTCAAGTCGAATGAGTTTGGATTTGCCGTACGGTGATCGATGCCTGTATCACACAGAATCATGGAATGACCCGGCAAGACAGGATGGTCATGTCCACTACCAGGAACCACATACAAAGACCAGATGGTCATTGTGTCCTTACGAATATCTGGAGTATAATCAAAGTATTGCGTAGATTTGAACTTAGACTCGCAGAAAGCCAAGCCATCGGCATAGAGTACATGGTCGGTATTATTGTATATCTTAATATAGCTATCACCATTATACTGCAAGCCTGAAGAGCGCAAGGTGCCAGAGAAGAAGATTTCCTCAAAAATGAAGTCATCGTTCTCTGCAGAGAGATAGGTCTCAATCGAAATATTCTTGGTCTCCCCTGTTACCTCCACATTCTCTGCCTTACCTGTCAAGATACCTTTACTTTCTGTTTCCTCTCCATCAGAGTTCTTGGCTGTATATATGACATTGGCAGAATAGACGCAGTCGTAAAGTCCCTCCAGTAGGCTGACATTCTTCAAATCGTCCAAAACAGTTACCTTACCCGTAGATAAATTGGTCATCTTCAAGGTTTGGTCCACAACCTTCAGGTTTTCAACTCCTTCCGGCATGGATACACTAAACTCCGAGTTGGTGTGTGGAATATCAGACGTTTGGTCTTCACAAGCCAACAAGAACAAACTCACCACCCCAAAGACCAATAACCATATTGTTTTTGTTACGTTTCTAAAATCTTTCATCTTCTTACACCTTATTATATTATATTATATAGTAAAACCTGCTTCAACACCAAAATAGGGCGAAGCATTTCTACGAATCACTCTTCCATTGGCTGTATAATCTGGCAAATAATCCAAAATTTTATTAGCAAAGAAAGAAAGACGCATATACCTGCCTATTTCCTTAGTCACCTTCAGATTGACAACCATCGACATTGGGACTGTAAAAGCCTTAAATTGATCGTCGTTATAGGTTCTTGCCAACTGTAACAGATAAGGGTCATTCAGACTTTCTTCCGTATAGTCATGAAGTTGTCCATCCTCCGAAGAAATATAGGCTATTGGCATACCATTCTTCTTCATCTGCTTGGTACGAATCATCCACATACACTGCACAGAAGTGGTGAAGATAAGTTTCCACTCTGGTATCTGGGTGTCAAAAGTGACATTGGTATTCAAGCGGTCATTTTCTCGGCCATCGTTCCAGTCATAAAGCCCCACATACTTATTCCTAACCGTCTGTCCATTGACTACCGTACTGACGGCATCAAACATCGGTTGGCTATTGGTATATTGGGTATGGAACCAAGCCCCTGTCACATTCACACGAGTTTTGAGACAATGAATACGCTGGGAAGTGAAAGCCAACTCGATGCCCTGCTTCACCAGTTTACTGCCATTAGAAACCTGCTGATACCCATCCAACACTCTACGATTCTCGTATGGAAGTGTGGTATAATCCACACCAGCTTTCATTTGGCTCACGTCATAAGAACGGTAGTCATACACACCATAGATAGAAGAATAGCGGAAGCCCGAAGTCATCGACTCACGGAAATAATCCACGGAAAAGCGATTGTCGTTCCAATCCACATCCAAACGAATCTCCCACTTATAATTTCGTGCAGGCTTTATCTGATAATTGGTAGGATCCTGCACATAAGTATGCACAACAAACTTACTATCTTGCGTAGGATTCTCCGTATCATAATAAGCCATGCAGATAAAGTTACTATAATACTTATCTGGATAGAGATAATTGAGCGTAGGCATCTTGGTAGTGATACCATATCCTCCATTCAACGAAATAGACATCGGTTTACCTCCCACATCAAACTTCGGGAAATGCCAAGCGAGATTGACACGAGGGTCAGCATAATACTTACCACTCATATCATACTTACTATCCAAGCCCAAAAGTGTATTCAATCGAACACCAGCCATCAGTTCTATCTTACTCTTGCCTATATTCGCTTTCATAAAATCCTCTGCAAAGAAAGAGAAGTTTTGCAAAGCAGGAATATCGGAATATTTACGAGGACGAGAACTCCAACCGCTTACACTCAAAGGTCGGTGCATATCATACACCTGTCCACGTCCAAAGTTCTTTGCAATATCCCAATTAGCACCTATTTTTATCGTATGGTTGGTATGAGTAGTTTTAAATCCCATCACACCTTTAGCCTTCACGTAAGCATTGAAAGGCTTACCATCACAAAGATAGTTGGCTGTATATTCCGCAAACACAGCTTGCGCCTCGTTCTCACCATCCGTCCAGGAGAGAGGCACGATGCCGTAACGCTGAGGTGCCACCAAACGAGTTTGGTGCAAGCGGTCGAGCTGAAGGCTTACCAATGTATTGACATCCACTTCCTTGAACCAAGATTTCGGCATCTTCAAGTTGAAACTATTAGTCAATGCCAATCTACTAAAAGAAGACTTATATTCCTCCACATTGCCATAGTTGATATCAGGGTCACTCTTACTGTCATCAAAAGAACCTGAGTAATCAAAAGCGGAGTTATATTGCCAAAGATACTTCTTATCATTTTCACCTCGCAAGGTATAACGCAATGAACCTGTTACACGTTTATAGTTCTCGAAGTTGTCGGTAGGATCTATCTTAGAGTCCATGTAACCTAAATCAACATTCAAGATAGAGTTGCCAGCACTATTGAGAGCCAAACCTTTGCCCAAAGAGAAGAGCTTACTGTAGCCATCAGCCTTGAAACGGGCTGTCAATGGGATAGCACGACGAATCTTCTTGATTTTCACCAATCCACTGGTTAAATTACCATACTCCACGGAAGGAATGCCACGTACCACCTCCACGCTCTCGATATCATCGGTTGAGATAGAACGCATATCCACACCTCTATTGGTAATGTTGCGATTATTTTCTAACGTAGAAGAACTGGTTGAAGACTGCGTATCCGACAATGGGGAATATTGCATGTTGGCATCGGTGGAGATAGGAACACCATCTACCATAAACTGAGTTCCTAAAGAAGAAATCGAATAATTATTGTTTTTGGTAGTAGAACCATAAGCTCCCATCGTACCTGTCTCACGAAGGGTTATCGTGTTTGCCTCACCCATGTTCGGATCTTTGGCATAGCCACCAGGAAGGAGTTCCATAAGATCGGCAATACTGTTCGGCTGGAGATGAGTCATCGCATCTCTACCTATTACAGATGAGGTCACAGGACCATTGCTGGCACGAGCTGTCACCACCACCTCGCCAAGAGCAGCAACATCCTGGCACAAGCGATAAGTGGCACCATTATGAAATGGCACATCCAAAGACTTGTATCCCACATAACTGATACGTATGATACTTCCTTCTGTCGTATTGCTCAAACGGAACTGACCATTGATATCCGTGACTGTCGCTATTTTTTTAGAGCCTTTCAACGTTACTGTCGCCCCTATGATTGCCTCTTGAGTCTTACTGTCAATGACCTTTCCTGTCAAATTTTGAGCCTCAGCTATCACCACAAAAAGCAATAGCAAGAGGGTACTAACCGTCCTTCTCATCTTACCTTGATGCTTATTTTTTTATATGATATAGAATTCGGCTGCAAAGGTATGAAGAAAAGGAAAAACATACAATACCTAAAAGTCGGTAATTTAGCCCACATTGCAGCAGCAAGTATGCCCAGGAGAACGATCCTCGTCTCATCGCCAATGAGTTTCTTTCTGTCATCTGTTTGTTGGTTTTTCATTAAAATATGAATAAAATGTGCGGTAATCCGAAATAAAAGCGTATCTTTGTAGAATAATTGCAATATAAACAAAAAACATGATGAAACTTAACAAGACATTCCTAACACTCGGTTTGGCTGCTGCCCTGCTGCAGATGCCAGCCTCATCGTTCGCCCAAAATGCGGGCGGCAGTCGTCAGAATCCTCTCTTGCAGAAGAGCAACCTTCCTTTCGGAGCTCCTGATTTCAGTAAGATTCAGGAGAGTGACTATCTTCCTGCTATCGAAGCTGCTATCAAGGAGCAGCGTGCCAACATCCAGAAGATTGTCAACAACAAGAAGAAGCCTACCTTCCAGAACACCATCCTCGCCTTCGAGGAAAGTGGCGTGTTGCTCGACAGAGTGACAAGCATCTTCTACGGACTCACCAGTGCCCACAGAACACCTGCTATCGCAGAAACAGAGAAGAAGGCGACACCAATGCTCACCGAACTGGACAATGAGATTTCTTTCAATCAGAAACTTTTCGAGCGCATCAAGTACGTTTACGACAACGAATATAAGAAACTCAAGGGAGAAGACCAGAGACTCACCGAGGTTATCTACAAGAGTTTCGTACGTTCCGGCGCCCTGCTCTCTCCAGAGAAGATGGAGCGCATGAAGCAGATCAATTCCCGCATCTCAGATTTGCAGCAGAAATGGGACAATCTCCTTCCAGCCGCAACCAACAATGCAGTGGTTTGGGTAAACAGCAAGGAAGAACTTGCCGGACTGAGTGAGGCAGATATCGCACAATGCAAGAAGGATGCAGAAAGCCGTGGCAGCAAGTCACCATATTGCATCGTCATCATCAATACCACGCAGCAGCCTATCCTCACCAACCTGCAGAACCGTGAACTCCGTCGCAAGGTTTATATGGCAAGCATCCACCGTGCAGATGGCACCAACCCTGACTTCAATACCTTCCCTATCGTCACAGAAATAGCGAAACTCCGTGCAGAGAAGGGAAAACTGATGGGATATGACAACTATGCCGACTACTCATTGGAAAAAACTATGGCGAAGAATTCCAAGAATGTGGATGATTTCCTCAAACAGCTCATCAAGGAGTATGCACCTAAGGCTGATGCTGAGACCAAGGCGATAGAGGAATATGCTCAGAAGACAGAAGGCAAGGACTTCAAGTTGGAGCCATACGACCGTTTCTACTATTCAGCCAAAATGAAAAAGGAAATGCTCAATATCAGCGACGACGAGGTGAAGCCATATTTCAATATCGACAGCGTGCAGGTCAATGGCGTATTCTATGCAGCACACCGTGTATATGGTCTGAACTTCAAGCAGCGTAAGGACATACCAACCTATCACCCAGACATGAAGGTATTCGAAGTAAGCGACAAGAACGGCAAGCCAATCGCCCTTTTCTATAGTGATTACTTCCGCCGTCCTACCAAGCGTGGCGGAGCATGGATGAGCGCCTTTGCCAAGCAAAGCAAGCAGCACGGTCAGTTGCCTATCATATATAATGTATGCAACAGTGCCAAGGCACCAGAGGGTCAGCCATCCCTGATTACCTGGGATGAGGTCACCACCCTGTTCCATGAGTTCGGTCATGCCCTTCACGGCATTCTCTCAGACTGCAGATACAACACACTTTCCGGAACAGCAGTAGCACGCGATTTCGTAGAGATGCCATCGCAGTTTAACGAGTCATTCGCATCCATCCCAGAGATATTCGACCACTATGCCCGTCATACCGAGACTGGCAAGCCGATGCCAAGTGATTTAAAGGACCGCATGCTGAAGAGCATCAACTTCCAGACAGCCTATTCATTAGGCGAGAACCTGGCAGCCACCTGTCTTGACATGGCATGGCACAAGATCAGTGAAGATGAAGTACCATCCCCATATATGGCAGGAGCCTTTGAAAAAGAAGAGCTTTACAAGATAGGTTTGCTCAACACACAGATACCACCACGTTACAGCACCTCCTACTTCAATCACGTATGGGATGGCGGATATGCAGCCGGATATTACAGTTATCTATGGACAGAAGTACTTGCAGTAAACATTGCCGATTACTTTGCGAAGCATGGCGCTTTAGATCCAGCCGTAGGACAGTCCTTCCGTGACAAGATCCTGAGTCGAGGCAACACCAAGGATCAGATGGAAATGTTTACCGATTTCACAGGCATGAAGCAGCCAGACGCCTCCGGTTTTTTGAAAGCAAAAGGCCTATAGCCCCTAACCTACCCTACATAAAAAGGGTGCGGCATAAATGATATGAACCCCGAAAGTTAGACAAAAAACTTTCGGGGTTTTTATTATGAGTATGTCTTTTGAGTAGCACAATAGTGACAACACTTTTAGAGTGAAAAATTTTGGTTTATCTTTAATTTCTAACATCTTGTGCCGCATAGATAGTGAAACAATTAATGCCCTGACTGGCACTCTTTGGACAAATTATAATCTTCCCTTGGTCCAAGATGGCAGATAAATTGTTAGTCAGATTGATGCTATTGACAAAGTCTTCAAGAGAGACTTTACGGGAAATCTCCAAAGTTATGGTTTCCTTGATAAGAGAATTATCAGAAATCTCGACTCCTACATTATACCAACGCCCCATTTCTTGAATTGCTTCCATTAATGGTGTATGATAGAAAGAAAACATGTCATCCTTCCATTTCAAAGAAAGAAATGCCTGATCGCCAACATTCAAAACACTCATTGTATGAGTATCAGAAGTGAGGTGTAGCTGTTGTTTTGGGGTTAATATCACAGATTGAGCGGATGTAGCTCCAATCTTATTCACTTTCACAGAACCGCTTAGCAGCGTAACCTGAGGATTTCCATCAGCATATGCCTTTACAACAAACTCAGTTCCAAGAACTGTTGTAATTATTGAAGGGGTAACCACGACAAATGGATGTTTAGCATCTTTAGCCACTTTAAAGAAAGCTTCTCCCTCCAGTTGTACGATACGCTCCGGTTTGCCTGCGAAATTAGCTGGAAAAGTAAATTTACTGTCGGCATTCAGCGCAACCTGTGTACCATCACTGAGGGTTACTTCAAATGTTTTTCCTCTTGGAGTGATGATTTTTCTAAAAGCAACGTCTAATATATCAGTGGCCAAGAAAACCTTATGATGAAGCGTATCTACTTTCTCCGTTTTCTTTGTTGTTCTTTTTGTTGGATTAATACTTTTTTCATCCATGATTAGAATTTTCTGTGGCCCTTTGGTTGATTCGAATGCAACCAGTTTTTCCTTTCCTTTTGCCTTACGCATCTCTATGTACTTTCTGGTATTGTAGTTTTCAACAACCAGTTTTCCTCCTTCTGACCACCAGATTCCGATACCTCCCATTACCATAACGAGGATAATGGCAATAGCAGCCGCATATCGCAAAAACATGACATGCCTTTTAGTCTTGAGACTTTGTTTTTTCATGATATGTTCATGCTCAAACTGATCCCAAGCTTTCTTCACGTCAGGAGCTTTATGTTCTTGTTTGGTCCTGATGTAACAATATTCCTGTATTAATAGTTTATCTTCATTGTCCATAGTTATATTTTATACCTACGATTTCATTTATTTTTTCTCTACATTAAAGGCTGATCTTAATATATTCAAAGCCTTTGTTATATGTTTTCTAACGCCTTCTCTAGAAATGCTCATCATTTCAGCTACCTCAACATATTTCCTACCTTCCAAGTAGCACTGATCTACTACAAATTTAGTTTTATCTGGCATGTCATTTATTATCTTCTCTATCTTCTTAAGACGTTCATCCTCCTTTTCGTCTTCACAAAAGAATGGGATTGTTTCTGAAAGATATATCTCACTATACCTGTCCTTTACCTTACTATGTCTGATAAAGTCTATACAGCGCCTTTGCACACCTCGATATAAGTATCCATACTTATAGAGAGTAGCATCTCCATCATATTGCTCCCACAAACTTGCAAAGAAATCGCTAACTATATCATGGGCGTCTTCCTCATCCTTCACGAAGGTAAGAGCCACATAGTACAATTTGGAATAGTTTTGTTCAAACAATTCCTTAAATTGATTCCTTTTATTTATTTCGTCTGTTGCCATTATGCTCCTCTATACGATAGCTTATATCTTTTTTTAACAAAGGTATGAATAATTCCTTACATAAACGAACAAAACTTAAAAAATTAATATTTTTTTAAACTTAAAGGGTGCCACAAGTACAAGAGAGAGAAGGAAAAACTTGTGACACCCAACAGTATGAATTATGATAAATCCACTTTATTTTTTCAAATCTTCAATCATTTTTACGTAGTACTGACTGAAATCCATCATAGTCATGGCAGGAATTTCGCCAGGCTCAAGGTTCTTTTGTCTTTCCATTTCCTTGGCTTTTTCCTTGGCAATATTCTTCATACGTGCATTTATCCAACCGATTGCAGTTTCCCTTACTTTCGGATCTTTACAATGCTGCTGGATACGTAAAGCCCAATTATAAATGCTCATATCATACTCACCATATTTCTTAATGTTCTTGGTGCATAGTGCTGCAAATGTTTTCCAGTCAGATTTACTTTCAGCCACATACATATCGTAGTTGAGGATAACCTCATCAGCGTTCTTTACTTTCCATTTCTTCATCTCTTTCTTGTAGGCTTCCATGGCTACATCATCTACTTTTACGCTGCCATCAGACTCCTTAGTGACAAAAGAGCGTGGATAGGACATCCAAACACTTTCTATTGCTCTGTCAAGATGTTCGTCTCCATATTTTTTTGTAAACATTGCTTTATGTGACAACACATACTGGAATGCAGGAGAAAGCGGAGTGGTATTATATTTTAGGAAGGCATCAAACAAGCCTTTATTTGTAAGCATATCCTGATCTCTGCCCTCCAAAAGTACTCCTGCCACTTCATTGGCTTTTTTAGAATCATAGGCACCATCCAAGGCTTTGAGATATGACAAGAGGAAGGTTGTATCTCGTTCACCGCCTTCATAGCGCTTCGCAAGGGAAGATAAACTTAATGTTCCTATTCCATCATCAACTGATTTAAGGAATTTATCAGCATCCGAGTCACCGCCCACAATTCTATTTATTTCTTTTCCATCTCCATCCAGAAAGAGAAAAGTAGGATAAGCTCTCACAGAAAATTTATTTTTAAGTTCTGGACCTTCTCCCTTTTCCATATCAATTTTGAAAGATACGAAATGCTCGTTGAAATAGTCACCCACTTTCTTCTGTGGGAACACCTGAGTAGCCATCATCCTGCATGGACCACACCAGCTGGTATAGCAATCAATAAAAAGGATCTTGCCTTCTTCTTTGGCTTTGTGCAAGACCTCTGCAAATGTTTTTCCTTCTACAAATGCAACTCCTTCTGATTTAACAATCTCTGTAGCTGTGACAGGCTGCTCGCCCTGTGCCTGCACTGCGGAAAAGGCACATAAAGCAGCCATAATAAAAAAGAATCTAATTTTCATCATGAATTTCTTTCAAATTAACTATATTCTAAAACTAATATTCAATAAACTGCTATTATTCCTGATAACCAGTATTTTGCTTCAACTTACCATATGAAATTCGAATCTCATAGTTTGGTATTGGCAAATTCCATCTATTTTTCTCAATGGCGCCCAATGTGTGGTCACCCAAGATATTATCTGTTCGCATGAGATCCCAGCGGTAATGTCCCTCGTATGCCAATTCACGATTGCGCTCTTTCAGCACAGTTTTTAGGAATGCTTCTTTCGAATCGAAATCAGAGGTTTGGTACGGAGCTGGTTTTGAACCGCTTGGATAAGCGCGCTGATGTACATCATTGAGTTGTTTGACTGCTTCTGCAGATACAGCACCAGATGTCCTGACGAGCGTTTCTGCATAAGTAAGTTTCATTTCTGCCATACGGATGAAGAGAACATCATCATAACCGCTATATTTCATTGTTGTCAAGTCGTTCGGATAATCCGTCTTGGATCCTTGCCAAATAAGATAAGTTCTTCTGACGTCATTTTCATCATAGAGATCTTTCATTGAAGCAGGAACATAATAGCTCGTCTTGCGATAATAACTCAATCCGTTAGGATAATTATCTGTGTAGATACGGCTCGGCTCAAAGAAAATGAGTTCATTGCTGCGGGTAGTTGGATTAGGATACGTATTTCCTTGAGGTGACTCATTCGTTGGGAAGAGTGCCGTACTGTACTCGCTGCTTGACGAAGAGAAAGAATATCCGTTCTTTGCTATTACTTCCTTGGCATAGTCGCATGCCTTCTCCAGATCTGCCTGATTATTGGTATATGTGCCTTTATACAAATAGATTCGGCTCAGGAGCGCCTTGGCTACTGTTTGATTGGCACGTATTCTTTCTGTTACTGACGGAACATCATCTGGCAAATCAGGAAGTGCATCTGTCTCCAAATCTTTTAGAATGAAATTCCAGCAATCGGCATTTGTAGAGCGGGATGCAATGTCATCTGGATTATAACCATTATAAGCATCGCTTCTCAGGATAATACCCTCACCTTGGTCGTTACCCAACAAGGCCTGATCGCCATACATGCAAAGCAACTGGAAATTAACGTAAGCACGGATGAATTTAGCTTCTGCGATATACTGACGCTCCATGGTTTCGTTAAACTGACCAAATTCATTGATTTTATTGATGATATTATTAGCATAATCGATGGCATTATAACCCCAAGACCACATACGAGCCAAGAGTCCATCATGCTCAGACGAAGTAAAAGAGCTAGTCTTTACAGCCAAATAGCCAGTTGCAGAAGAGCGTATGGCCATGTTGTCTGTAGCCATATCACCCATCAACAGGGTATAGCCTGCATTAGCATAGTTATTCTGATCTTGAGGCGCACCAGCCAGGAAAACATTCAAGCGCACGTATGCACCAAGCAGTGCAGCCTCTGCCGTTTTCTGAGTCTTGTACACCTTTTCATCCACGAGTGTATTCTCTGGTGCATAGTCCAGATTACATGCGCAGAAAGAGAAGAGGGATGCTGCCAAAACACCGATTTGAAATATTTTTGTTTTCATATTCATTGCTTGTTAAATGTGATTAGAAACTTGCTCTCACGCCAAACTGCATACTGCGAGACTGAGGCATGGTCATATTATCATAACCGGCAGCCAGAGCAGAAGAACCAAATGCACTTACTTCAGGATCCACACCGGAATACTTTGTAAGGGTGAACACATTGGTCATGGTTGCAAATACTTTTAACTGGTTAAAGAACTTAGTGCGTGCCAACAATGTCTGAGGGAAATTGTAGGTAAACGTAATTGTCTTCAGACGCAAGTAGGAGTTATTCTCCAGAAAACGAGTAGTGGTAATGGCTGTAGTATAGTCATAATTACCAATCACAGACTTGTTGTTCAACTTAGGAATATCTGTTTGCTGTCCCTCTATTTGCCACATGTTCATGATATCTTGAGACAAGTTGTATGCATCCTCGCTCGTATAATTGAGCAAAGTGGCACGAGTACTGTTAATCATCTTGCTACCCACAGAGAAATTGAACATGAAATCGAGTTCAAAGTCTTTATACATCAATGTATTGGTGATGGAACCATAGAAGTCTGGCAATGCAGTACCACATACAAACTTATTTGCCTGGGAATTATTGTAATCTGCAGCAGGAGGAGTAGTAGAGATAGTACCATCCTTGTATTCCCACAAAGGGTTACCAGTAGCAGGATCCACTCCAGCCCACCTATGTAAATACCACTGAGCAACAGGCTTTCCCTCTTCATAATACTTATATGAACTGTTTGCCTGATCAAGCTGGTTACCCTCAAAGCTCAATTTCAGGATCTTATTAGTAGCTCGAGAGAGGTTGAGAATCGTCTGCCACTGAAAGTCCTTTTTCAGGATATTAGTGGTGATGAGCTGGAAGTCCAGACCCTGGTTGCTCATGTCGGCGATATTTTGATTTTCCTTGCTATAACCAGTATAGAGAGGGAGGTCTGAAGAGAAGAGCATGTCTGTTGTCTTCTTGTAATAATAATCAAGAGTCATTTTCACTCTATGATCGAACATTTCCAAGTCCAGACCTGCATCAAAGGTATAGGTCTTTTCCCAGCGAAGGTTCTCATTTCCCGGTTGTGACATCTGAAGATAATTCTTTACTCCATAGGTAGTGAGTTGGTTCAGTGCATAGACAGCCTGTGCACCATAATAACTGTTGTTACCATCCTTGCTTGATAAACCGAATGAACTTCTGAGTTTCAGTTCATTGACGAAAGGAAGCCCCTTTTTGATAAATTTTTCATTTGACATACGCCAGCCCAATGATATAGAAGGGGTACTCAAATAGCGGTGATTACGATTGTAGCGTGATGAACCATCAATGCGATAAGTAAGACCCAACATATAGGTGTGCTTATATTGATAGTTGACACGTGCAAAAGCAGAGAAGAGGGCAGACTGCTGCATATAGGCTGCAGTGACACGCTTGGTTTGTGCAGCCCCTACTCCACTCAAATCAGGACTGAAAAAGTTATCGCCTGCCACAGATGTGATGCGCTCCTTGGTATATTCGTAACTCTGACCAATGATACCTTGGAGGAAATGATCATGACCGAACATCTTGTTGACATTCAGGAGGTTGTTGACCACTGTCTTATAATTTAAAGTGGTAGATTCTGTAGCCTGATTGCCCACCACACCGGTAAGATTATCTGGCAAGTCGCCCTTGCGGATATTAGAGAAACTATTGTAGATATCTGCACCAATTTCTGTACGCCAAGAAAGCCAGCTGAAAGGTTTGTACTCAATATATCCATTACCAATGACACGGGTATCCTCTACGCTCTCGTCATTGATATAAGCCATAGCCACAGGGTTGAAAGCCTCTGCAGCACCCTTTGAGTTTGGAGAATATCCATAGTAGTATTCACCATTTTCATCATAAACAGGCAAGTTAGGAGCTTTCTTGATAGCTGCAGCATAGATAGAACTTGCAGCCAAAGCATGATTGTCGAGTTTATTCAGCGAAACACTCACACCCATATTCCATTTAGGAGCAAGAACAGTATTCAGATTCAGTCTTGCAGAATAACGCTTCATATCGTTGTTGATTACGTATGATTCGTTGTTATCATACGAAAGGCTAACGAAATAGTCTGTATTTTTATTACCACCAGAAACAGATGCATTTACACCATGGCTGACGGCAGTACGTGTGATAGCATCGAGCCAATCGGTATTATAGCCTTGTGGATAGTTACCATGAGGATAATACAGTGAATATATCTGACTGTAGCTATCTCCATTCAACAAATTGACTTTTCCAATTGGATTATCAATACCAAGAGTGTAACCTACATGGACCTTAGTTTTTCCTTTTGATCCTTTCTTTGTAGTAATCAAGATGACACCTGCAGCACCTCTGGAGCCATAAATAGCTGTAGCAAAGGCATCTTTCAAAATCTCAATAGACTCGATATCATCTGGATTAAGATTTGATAATGGGTTTTTCTCAAAGGAATTGTTCAAATCAATGTTATAGGTAAGTGTTCCACCACCTGTCTGCATACCACCTAAAGCCACGCCTGGAATACTACCACCAGTAGTGTTTACGGAATTGGATGTTCTATCTGTACCATAGATAGGTACACCATCAATGACATAAAGAGGGTTATTGTCGCCCATGATAGAGCTGATACCGCGAATGGTCAATACATTTGCTGCACCAATCTGACCAGAAGAATTGGACATAAAGAGACCAGGAACACGCCCCTGCAGCATCTGGTCAACAGACTGAAATGAAACATTGTCTTTTGGTTTAACAGAAGAAACTGATCCTGTAAGGTCACGACGCTCCACCTTGCTGTAGCCAACAACAATCAAGTCTTGCATCTTCATGGCAGAACTCTCTTTCATGACAACAACAATCTTATTTTTGTTTCCAACCTTTATATTTTGGCGATTGTAACCCACAAAGGAAAAGACCAGTATGCTATTAGGCTCTGCCTGGATACTGTACGTACCATCTTCGGCTGTAGAAACAGCCTTATGGGTACCTTTTACAGATACCGAAATCATAGGCATAGGTTCACCACTTTCATCAAGCACCTGTCCTGTTACCGTATGTTCTTGAGCAAGAGCCGTCAGCGAACAGAAGACAAAAGCCAAGAGTATATATAGTTTCGTTTTCATGAGCGAAATATTAGAATATCATTAAATACTGAAAATGAAAAAAGGAAACTTCCCTTTCCCAAGGAATCCTTGGACGGAAAGTTTCCCTGAAAATTGTGTATAAGTAATTACTTAATCAGTTTAATCCATGTATCTGTGCTAAATACATCAGAAGCGCCCAATGGGAATCCCCACATATCGGAAATGGCAGTCTTGTTACCACCGAAGATAAATGCGGTATTTCCAAGAGCTACACCAGCACTACCACGAACACCCTCAAAATTAGAAGGTACAGTAGTAACCTCTGTCCAGTTTACACCATCAGTGGTACGGTAAACCTTATTAGACAATACATGGGTACTACCATCAGCATCCACGTATTCTCCACCAATCATGAAAGCAACATCATCGCCAGCAATTACCTTTGCATGATACATAGCAGGAGCACCAGTCAACTCACCTGCTTTCTCCCATGTCAAACCATCAGCAGAAGAATATACATTGGTTCTCATATAATTTTGGCTACCAATATAGTTAGTGAAGCCACCTACACACCAGAGTTTGCCCTTGAAAGTGAAGAAAGAAGCTGCATTTCTGCGAGTAACATCAAAGTCAGGATCACTTGAAGTTGGAGTTACAGCATTCCAGTTCTTACCATCAGTAGTGTAAGCGTAGCGTCTTGCACCCTGTGCCATACCAAATCCAAAATAATAACCGCCCTGAATAAACATCTTATCTTTGATGGTTGCCACATTGAAGTAAGCAGAAGATAATTCATAAAGACCATCGGATTCGAGACCCTCATGATCCAGTACCTTCATGCCCAATGTATCGCACTTGAAAGTCTCACCGTCAGCTGTTGAAACACTTCTCCAGTAGTTGATAGAAGGCATACCCCAGTCAACTTCAGCCTCATTGCCATACTTATCATTTCCCTTAGTACGAGCACCGCCCAAGATGTACATTCTTCCATTAAACACAGCCAAGCGTGCACCTTCACCACCGATGACGTAGTTTGTTTGACCTTCAGGAAGAGTCAGACCTGTAGCATCAGTCTTGTAATCAACTTCAGTCCAGTTCAAGCCATCCTCAGAACTGAACAACTGGTAGTTTTCTGTTTTAACCTCTCCTGAGCCAGAAAGAGATGTCGTGATGGCATAGAACTTGCCATTGAAGAAGGTCATATCATAATCAATCAAACTAGAAGGGAAGTTGGTAAAGGTACTTGCTTTCTTAATCATATCAGCACCGGAAGCCACTTTAGCCTTCACCACCTTCAATGTATAAGATTTGGAGTTACCATTATTGTCTTTGGCAACCAGTGTTACAGGTGAAGAAGCATTTACTTCAACCCCCTGAGTTCCCACTTCTACATCATTATAATATACTTTAGCACCTAAAGTTGCAGTAGCAATAACTTTAGTTTTGCCGAGAGAAGCATCAATCACATCCCAATCTACACTGTCATTGGTATTCTCTATAGTCATAGCATCCTGCTTAATCACGCAGGCATAAGATTTTGCACTACCAGAAGGTGTTACCTGCACAGCAGTAATACCTACGGTAGGACCAGCAGATGGTCCATCATCGTCACTTGAACAAGAAACCATTGTTACGCCAGCCAGAGCAGCGAGCATCCAAATAAAACTTTTCTTCATGTTAAGTCTCTCCTATTGTTTTAATTAATAATGTACTCCTTGCTTTTACACAAGGAGCGGTTAAAGTTTTAAAGTCGGTTACATCATGGCTGCGCCCATGCTCATTACTACCTTAGGCGCAACTTTCTTACCTGCAAGACAATCATCAATAGCGTTCTTGATATCTTCGCCACGCAGATTCTTGCGATAAATGTTACCTTCCTTGTCAATGAGGATGATAAATGGAATACCGCCAAACTGGTAGGTGTTCATCACACTCTTACCTGCATCAGGAGTCCATCCTTGCATCCAAGGCATCTGCTCTTCTTTCAAGGCTTTAGTCCAAGCTTCTTTCTTCGCATCAATTGATACGCTAAGGAACTGGATACCCTTATCCTTATATTCGGCATATACCTTCTTGACATTAGGAATTTCTTTACGGCAAGGACCGCACCAACTTGCCCAGAAGTCGAGAACGATGATTTTACCCTTCAACTTTTTAATATTGATGGTCTTTCCCTTTTCGTTTTGGAAAGTAAATTCCGGTGCAGGGTTACCTTCTCTCATGCGCTCACGCATTTCTTTTTCTTCGGCTTTTTTCTTGCGATAATCAGCCACAATTTGCTTGGCAGATTCTGATGTAGACTCCAAATGACTCAATGTAGCATTGATCAAATCTACATCTTTATCTTCATCCAATTGACTAAGCGGAACGAGTACACTGGTCATATCAGCATAGTGCTCAACGATATATTTCATCCAAGCATCACTATTGTCATAATTGGCATCATACATTGCGTTAGTCAACGTACTCTTCTCTTTCTGATCTTCAATTTTGGTTTTCCAAACATTCTGTGAGATGGCAATCATTGCCTGATACCCACGATAACCCACAAAATTAACAAGGTTCATAACCTCATTCTTCTTTCCCGCGCGTATATATACATAAGGAGGATTCTTGATTTTAATCTTAGCGGTATCTATACCACGAAAATCAATATCCATATTTTCATCTTCCAACCAAACGTCAACACCTTGCCACTGTCCGCAATCTACTGTTGCAGTACCAGGTTTGTCAAAAGGCACCGTAATTGAATAGGTGTGGTCATCATTCACAGGAACCTCGGCAAGTATCTTTTTATCAGTACCGCTACGTTGGTAAACTGAGACCTTGAAGTCCTTATCGATAAACTTAACCTTACCTTTGATTGTTACTGAATGCTGGGCGAAGCCTTGGAGAGCCCACCCTGCGCATAAAGCAGCAATCATCATCAAACTGAATTTTCTCATAGTCTAAAAATTTTAATTTTATGTTTCAAATTTATATAGATAACGGATGGAAAGAAAAATAGGGGAATGAAAAAACAAAAAAAACAGAAAAATATTAGTTTTTGGATAAAAATGATATTAAACAAGCAATATTTTATACATTTTGGCATTAAACTATTCTGGCTTGTATGTTCTGTTTTATATGGGGGAAATGGTTTTTCAATTATCAAGTTGAGTATATACATCATTATCTTTTTAGAATGCTGGTAGGTGCTTCGAAGGGTCTTCCTTCTTTTTGATACGTTGGAGAAGGGACATTTCTTCGACTTTCGAAGCTGTTTTTTTTCAACTCCAATTACGTTGATGTCTTTAGACAAGCGTTTGTCTGCGCTGGCTGTTGAAAGTAAATCTAAGCAATCCAGCGTCATATTCTCTTTTTTTTAATGTTTTTGTCTTTCACCAAACTTCCTATTTGGTATTGTGCTTTTTTACAACTGTCGACTATTCTTTGTAAACGATAGAACTTTCTGCTAAAATACTATTTTTTATTGGATTATGAGTCAGGTTTTTCTCATTTTCTTCTTGCTATTCTAAAAAATACCATACATTTGTTTAGCGCACAGTTACTTTTTAAAGTGGGCTCCGTCTCTTATTTGCTGCGGTGTTATGCCCGTATGTTTCTTGAAATAACGGCAGAAGAAGCTGGTGTCTGCAAAATGATATTCCCATGCCACTTCCTTGATACTCTGTGAACTGCGCTTGAGTTGCATCTTGAGCTGCAGAATCACATATTGGTCGATGATGGACTTGGGCGTATGGTGCGTTACCTGGCGCACGATGTTCGTTACGATGGGAGTGTCCTGACGGCAGCGATCTTCACTCAATGCTGAAACTCGGTTTGACTGCACTCCACAACAACCGCAGCATCCTCAACCACCAACTCTGCAATACGCTGGACATTGAAGCCGGCAAACAGATTATTCCTGATGCTACAATAGCTGAAAAAAATGCCGGCATGGAACTTCGTGGGACGTAAAATGAAAAAAGGAAAATCATAGGGCCACAGAGTTCAAATAGTTTTTTGAGATTATAAAGGCTTGCAGAGATTATAAGGTCCTTTCTGGTGGTTGCCGTTACCAATTTGATCCTTTCCACCAATTCTATAGTTGCATTTGTTACATCTTATATATTCTGCAGCATAGGAGAAATGATGTAGATTCAATTATAATAGAAGAACTTGCCTATTATTGTTTTTCCAGCCATTTTTTTACACACCTTATAGCTCTGATTTGT